>WNFP01000211.1_pt1 | contig 44167 bp, 52 predicted proteins | sample 5400201 | NCBI WGS metagenome assembly WNFP01 (sample SAMN13153355, study PRJNA577476) | soil metagenome | isolation source: 115 cm saprolite under Madrone tree | place: USA:California | collected 2016-06-14 | reverse complement strand
CGAGCAATGCGGGCTGGCAGCGTGAGCTGGCGGTGGCGCATGCGAGAGTGGGAGATGTGTTACAGGCGGAGGAGAAGCTGTTAGAGGCGCAGGCGGCCTTCGCAAAGAATCTAGCCATCAGCCAGAGACTAGCGGAGCAAGATCCGAGCAATGCGGGCTGGCAGCGTGATGTGGCGGTGGCGCACGCGAGAGTGGGAGATGTGTTGCAGGCGCAGGGGAAGTTGTTAGAGGCGAAGGCGGCCATCGCAAAGAATCTAGCCATCAGCCAAAGACTGGCGGAGCAGGACCCGAGCAATGCGGCCTGGCAGCGTGATATGGCGGTGGCGCACGCGAGAGTGGGAGATGTGTTACAGGAGCAGGGGAAGCTGTTAGAGGCGAAGGCGGCCTTCGCAAACAATCTTGCCATCAGCCAGAAATTAGCAGAGCAGGACCCGAGCAATGCGGGCTGGCAGCGTGGTCTGGCGGTGGCGTGCTTGAAAGTGGGCGGTGTGCTGCAGGCGCAGGGGAAGCTGTTAGAGGCGCAGGCGGCCTTCGCAAACAATCTTGCCATCAGCCAGAAACTAGCGGAGCAGGACCCGGGCAATGCGCGCTGGCAGCGTGAGCTGGGGGTGGCGCACGCGAGAGTGGGCGATGTGTTGCAGGCGCAGGAGAAACTGTTAGAGGCGCAGGCGGCCTTCGCAAAGAATCTTGCCATCAGCCAGAAACTGGCGGAGCAGGACCTGAGCAATGCGGGCTGGCAGCGTGATATGGCAGTGGCGCACGCTAGAGTGGGCGGTGTGTTACAGGAGCAGGGGAAGCTATTGGAGGCGAAGGCGGCCATCGCAAAGAATCTTGCCATCAGCCAGCGAGCAATGCGGGCTGGCAGCGTGAGCTGGCGGTGGCGCATGCGAGAGTGGGAGATGTGTTACAGGCGGAGGAGAAGCTGTTAGAGGCGCAGGCGGCCTTCGCAAAGAATCTAGCCATCAGCCAGAGACTAGCGGAGCAGGACCCGAGCAATGCGGGCTGGCAGCGTGATCTGGCGATTGCTTTTCTGAGGCTTGCGCGGCTAAAAGCTGAGAGCAAAAATCGCTCAACAGCCCTTATGCTTTACAAAGAGGTCTATCAAATCTACAAAACCTTGGTGAAAATGGCCCCGAAAGCTTCCGCATGGGCCAGAGAGTTTAAGGCGCTCAAGGCTGAATTGTCCCACTTTCGATCAAAGACACGATAGCTGCCTACTGTTCGCCTAATCAAGTTGTCTTTTCTTGTGCGATACCATCATTAACATATGGTCATGCAGCCTCTCCAGCACTCTTCCGCTCGCGTCCTCGAGTTCGAGGTCTTCCGCGACGTTCTTGGCGGATACGTGAGCTCGCCTCTGGGCCGGGCGGGCGTGGCCCAAATTGCTCCCTCCACCGATCGTGAATGGATCGCGCGGCAGCAGCAGCTGGCCGAAGAGACGCGCCGCTTTCTGGTGGCGGGCGGAAGCTTTGATTTTTCCGGCCTGTTCGATGCCCGCACTCTTCTCTCCAAAGCCCGGATCACCGGCGCTGTGCTTGAGATCGACGAATTGCGCGACATCATTTTGCTGGTGGATAAAGCGGCGGAATGGCGGGAGCTGGCCGCGCATCCCACTGACTCCATTCGCGGCGCCTGGGAACACATGCAGCAGCTCTCTCTGCGGATTGCCGACTTTACTCCGCTGCTGCGCTACTTTAGCCACAAGATCATGCCCGATGGCACGCTGGATGACCGCGCCTCGCCGGAGCTGAGCCGTATTCGCCGTGAGATAGAAAAACAAAAGCGGGTGATACAGGAATCCCTTCGCGGATACCTGCGGCGGCTGGCCGAGGGCGGTGCCGCGCAGGAAGAGCTGATCACCATTCGCGGCGAGCGCTTTGTGATTCCGGTAAGGACCGAGCAGCGGCGGCGCGTGCAGGGCGTGGTACACGGCGCGAGTTCCAGCGGACAAACCGTGTTTATCGAGCCGCTGGAAACCATCGAGCAGAACAACGACCTGGTGCGGCTGCTGGAAGAAGAGCATGCCGAGATCCATCGCATTCTGCTGGAGATGACCACGCATCTGGGCGAGCAGGCCGCCGCCATCGCCGAGGCCATCGAGATCATGGTGGAAGTCGAGTTGCAATTCGCCAAGGCGCGCTTTGCCCGCGAATACGATTGCGTGCGTCCGGAGCTGACCGAAGATTTTCTCGAGCTCAGCGAGGCCCGCCATCCGCTGCTCGAGCGCAACCTGCGTCCGCGTGGCGGCAAAGTGGTCCCGCTTTCGGCGGAAATGGATTCCGCGCACCGCCAGCTCATCATCAGCGGCCCCAACACCGGTGGAAAGACCGTGGGGCTTAAAACCATCGGCCTGCTGGCGCTCATGGCCCAGGCGGGAATTCCCGTGCCCGCGGTCACGGCGCGGCTGCCGGTGTTTGATTGCGTGCTGGCCGATATTGGTGATTACCAGTCGATCGAGCAGAACCTCTCGACCTTTTCCGCGCACGTTACTAACATAGATTTCATCTCCCGCACGGCCACGGCGCACTCGCTGGTATTGCTCGATGAGCTTGGCTCGGCAACGGACCCGGAAGAGGGCGCGGCCCTGGCGGTGGCCATTGCCGAGCACTTTCGCCGCATCGGCGCGGTCACGGTGATCTCCACGCACCACACTTCGCTCAAGATTTACGCCGCGAACGCCGAGGGTGTGCTCAATGCCTCCGTGGGCTTTGACGAAAAGACCCTGCAGCCCACCTATGAGCTGCGTATCGGTGTGCCCGGCGCGTCGGCTGGCATCAACATCGCTCATCGCCTCGGATTGAATCCGCAGATTACTGACGCGGCCCGTGCGCGCCTGAGCACGCAGACCCAGGACATCGCCAAGTTTCTCGACCGCCTGCACTCCGAGCTCGCTGAGCTGGAACGCGAGCGCGAACTGGCGCGCAAACGCGAGCAGGAACTGAGCAAAGAACTCAAGCGCCTGGAAGCCGAGGGCGCGCAGGAGCAACGGCAGAAGACGCGCGAGCTGGAACGCAAGATGGAATCCGTAATGCGCGACTTTGAGTACCAGATGCGCGAAGCCGTGAATGCAGTGCAGGACCGCGCGGCGGCGCAGAAAGTCTCCAAAGAAGCAGAGCGCCGGATCGCCAAACTGCGCCGCGAGTTCAAAGAGCAGTTTGACGCCTCCATCGTGGCGCACCACACTGGCGCGGACCGCGACGATCCCGATGCTCGTCCGCATGAGATCAAGCTCGTTTCGGAAGGCGACACCGTAAAACTCAAGTCGCTCGGCCGTACCGCTCTGGTCAAGCGCAAACTCGACGAGAACACCTTTGAAGTCGAGATGGGCGCAATGAAGATGAAGGTCCCGCGGCACGACATTGCCGCGGTATTTACCCCGGCTACGCCGGTGGCGGCGGCGCGGGCGCGCGGCATCTCGGTTTCGGTACAGGAAGATGAGAACACGCCCACCGAGATCAACGTAATCGGCCACACCGTGGACCAGGCTACGCAGCAGGTGGAAAAGTTCATCGACCGCGCATTTCTTGCTGGCCTGGTGCGGGTGCGCATCGTCCACGGCAGCGGCATGGGCATCCTGCGCAAAGCCCTTCGCCAGTATTTAAAAGACCATCCGCACGTGGCCACCATAGCCGAACCACCACAAAACGAGGGCGGCGCGGGCGCAACCGTGGTGGATTTACGAACATAGCCAGTACCGCCGCGCGGCAGGCATTCAGAAAATCTGCATATTTCAGTCACTCTCGCGTTCTTAAGCAGAGTAGTCTCCAGCGAGGAGTACCTTATGCGGCGAATGTTTGTTGTGTCTCTGTTTTTCTGCCTTTTCGGCCTGGCGCGGAGTTTTGGCCAGTCCCAGCCCGCTCCGGATCAGCCTGCGCTCACCATTTACAACGCCAACTTTGCCGTGGTGCGTGAGAGCATTCCGCTCGATCTTACGGCTGGAGTCAATCACGTCACCTTCTCCGGGGCCACGGCGCACATTGAGCCGGATTCGGTCATCCTGCGCGATCCCAGCGGACGCCGCACTCTGCAGATTCTGGAGCAGAACTACCGCAACGATCCGATTTCAGAAGGCCTGTTGCTCTCCCTCAACGAGGGCAAGGTCATCGACTTTCAAATCGGCGAGCATTCCACGCCGGACGGCAGGCGAGTGCCGGACGTGGTGCAGGGCAAAATCATCCGCAGCGGCTATACGCCGCATTACAGCGCGATGAGCCAGTACGGCCAGCAGTATTATCAACAGCAAATGCAGTACGCCAGCAATGTGGGGCCGATTATTGAAGTGGATGGCCGCCTGCAGTTCACGCTGCCGGGCAAGCCGCTCTTCCCCTCGCTTGGCTACAACATCATTCTCAAGCCCACGCTTGATTGGGCGTTGCAGACCGATAAACCCGGCTCCTCCACGGCCGAGCTCAGTTACATTACCGGTGGCATGAGCTGGCATGCCGATTACAACGTGGTTGCGCCGCCCAAGGGCGACACCATCGACATCATTGGCTGGGTCACCATGGACAACCAGAGCGGAAAGGAGTTCACCAACGCGCGTATCAAGCTGATGGCGGGCGACGTGAACAAGATTCAGCCGGGTTCGTTCGATCGTCTGGAGACTTTCGCTCAGCTGAGTGCAGGCGCCGTGGCTGCTCCGGTCACGGAGAAGGCCTTTGACGAATATCATCTGTACACTCTGGAGCGCCCAGCCACTCTCCATGACCGCGAAACCAAACAAGTGGAATTCATATCGGCTACCGGCGTGAAATCGCAGCGTATTTATGTTTACAATGGGGCCGCGATCAATCCCGGTCAGTACGGCTATGCCGATTTTCAGCGGATTCGCAACGATCAGAACTACGGCACGCAATCCAATCCCAAAGTATGGGTGATGCAGGAATTCAAAAACTCCAAAGCCAATGGACTGGGAATCCCGCTGCCCAAAGGCCGAATCCGCTTTTACCGGCGCGATGAGGATAAACAGGTTGAATTCACCGGCGAAAATACTCTGGACCACACACCGGCCGATGAAACCGTCCGCGTCTATACCGGAAATGCCTTTGACATCACGGGCGAGCGCCGCCGCACCAATTACCGGGTCAGCAACGGCAAAAATTCGGTGGATGAAGACTTTGAGATCAAAGTCCGCAATCACAAGAAAGAAGCCGTGGAAGTGCGAATAGTGGAGAAGCTGTATCGCTGGAGCAACTGGGACATCCAGCAGAAATCCGATCCTTACAACAAGCTGGATTCGCAGACCGTGGAATTTCGCGTGCAAATTCCGCCGGACGGCGAAAAGGTAGTCACCTACTCCGTACACTACTCGTGGTGATCGCCAGCAATGGCTGCGGTCTCACCCGTTAGACTTTCGCCAGCCCTTGCTCGAGGTCCGCGATTAAGTCGTCGGCGTGCTCGAGGCCAATCGAGAGGCGCAGCAGGTTGGCGGGCGCGCGGGTGGCCGCGCCTTCCACCGACGCGCGATGTTCAATCAGGCTGTGCGGACCGCCCAGGCTGGTGGCGTGGGTAAACAGTTTGGTCGCGGACGCCAGCCGGAACGCCTCTGCCTGTCCGCCCTTTACCTGAATTGACATCATTCCGCCAAAGCCGGACATCTGCGCGGCGGCGATTTTGTGCCCAGGATGGCTGGCCAGCCCCGGATAATGAACAGCCTCGATCTTCGGCTGCCGGGTTAAAAACTCCGCGACGCGCTGCGCGTTTTCGCAATGGGCGCGCACCCGCCAGGGAAGGGTTTGCAGTCCGCGCAGCGTGAGCCAGCATTCAAAGGGCGAAGGCACCGCGCCGCCTTCGCGCTGGAAGCAGCGGACTTTCTCAAAATGCGCTCCGGCTTCCTTGAAGATCAGCGCGCCGGCGGTAACGTCGCTGTGGCCAGAAAGATATTTGGTCACCGAGTGCATCACCACATCGGCCCCCAGCTCGAGCGGTAGTGACAGCACCGGCGTGGCCCACGTGTTGTCACAGGCCAGCAGCGCCCCGGCTTTTTTGGCGATGGCCGCCACGGCGCGAATGTCGGTAATGTTGATCAGCGGGTTCGAGGGTGTCTCCGCCCAGATCAGCTGCGTGGTGGGCGTCACCGCGCGCTCCACCTCGCCTAAATCGAGCATGTTCACCAGGCTGAATTTCAGACCCCACGGCGCGAGATGGCTTTTCAGGGTGACGCCGGTGCCGTAGTAAGCGTCATCGGGCGCGATCACGTGGTCCCCCGGCGCGAGAGACTGAAACAGCGCCAGCGTGGCCGCGCTTCCCGAAGAAAAAGCCAGAGCAGCGGCGCCATCTTCGAGACTGGCCAGAGTCTCTTCGAGCATGGCCCGGTTGGGATTGTTGGTGCGGCCGTAGAGATATCCGCCCGGCAGGCTGCCGTCCTCGGCTTTTTCAAACGTGGTGGAAACATGGATGGCCGGGATCACATCGCGCGATCCGGCTTCAGGCCTGCGTCCGGCATGGACGGCTCGGGTTTCAATCTTCATGACCGATAAGGGTACAACGCCACGGGGGAATTGTCGCGCTGGTGGTGAATGTATTTGTATTATCTTGACTGCGGTTGCGTAGGCGATGGGAAAAAACTAAGATGTAAACGTTTTTGTGACAAATATTCACTATGCAACAACAAGCCAAATACTTCGCATTCGTGCTCATGCCGTTTGATCCATCCTTTGATGACATATATAAGCTCGGAATCAAAGGTGCGGTTGCCGAATTTAGCGACATGCGCGCTGAACGTGTTGATGAGCAAATGTATAGTGAAGGCATTCTCGAGAGAATTTACCGCCAGATTGAAGCGTCGGACATCGTTGTTGCCGATATGACTGGACAGAATCCGAACGTCTTTTATGAAGTTGGATACGCTCACGCAAAGGGTAAACTTTGCATTCTTCTTACTTCGAACGCAAATGATATTCCCTTCGATCTAAAGCATCGTCGCCACATCATATATAACGATTCCATCGTGACCTTGCGAAAAGAACTAATTAAAGATATTGAGTGGGCACGAGGCGAACTTGAAAAACAACGCATAAGTCATATCAAGGTTACTCTGCAGAGTTGTTACGGATTGTTGAGTAAAACGAAATATAGTGCATCAGGTGAAATCATATTTACTATCGATCTCGAAAACATCTCGCACGACCGTGCTGCTAATATTCAGGCAATATATTTTTACTCAGCTAAGGAGTGGACACTGTATCAGGATGATAAAGAATGTCCGTCCTCAGCTGTCTCTGAACCGGATCTCATAAAGCTAGGGGGAGCGAGGCGGTATTTTGTACAGTCGCCGTTGTCATGTCTTCAGAAAGGCGCATGGGCACAGATAAGCTTTAAGGCGTGTCGGACTCTCGCGTCTTCTTTCGACGGCGAAGAAATTAAAGACTCTTATCATGTACGTGGTAAAGGATTATTACGTTTGCTCACATCAGATGGAAATTTCGATTATGAAATTCCAATAAATGTTGCCATCGAAGACATACCTTTTTAACAAATACTGCTTAACCAGTCACAAATGCATATGTCAGTATTGGTAATGCGGGAAAACTTACTATCATCCGTGCTGGCGCTTTTACCCGGAGAAGATGTACCTGAGTGGGCAATCAGTTGCTGGTCCGCAATGTGCCGCAGGATGTGCGGAACTGGATTGAGCGAGAGCGCGAGCCCCGCAGAATGTCGCAACAGGAGTTTGTTATTTCTCTACTAAAGCAGGCCAGCGCCGACGGCCAGACTCTCTCTCTGCCCTTTGCCGAGGCGGCGCGGCAGCCGACACTACCCGAAGCTGGCGGAATGCCGTTTCGCTTCATCGATCTTTTTGCTGGTATTGGCGGTTTTCGTCTGGGGCTTGAGCAACACGGCGGAAAATGCGTCTTCACCTCGGAGTGGGACAAGTACTCGCAAAAAACTTACAAAGCCTGGTATGGCGACATGCCCCACGGCGATATTCGTGAGATTGAGCCTGCGGCCATTCCCGATCATGACGTGCTGGCCGCGGGCTTTCCCTGCCAGCCGTTCTCCATTGCCGGTGTCAGCAAGAAGAACAGTCTGGGCCGTGCTCATGGCTTTGAATGCCTTACCCAGGGGACACTTTTTTTCAACGTGGCGGCCATCGCCGACATAAAGCGGCCTCCGGTCCTGCTGCTGGAAAACGTGAAGAACCTTAAGTCCCACGATAAAGGGAAAACCTGGCAGGTGATTCGCGAGACTCTGGAATCGCTCAATTACACGGTCTTCCACAAAATCATTGATGCCGCTGGCTGGGTGCCGCAGCATCGGGAGCGGATTTACATTGTGTGTTTCGACCGGAACGTCTTTGGCGATGATCCTCCGTTTGCCTTTCCCGAACCGCCAGAGGCCGCGCCCAAACTAAGCGACATTCTGGATGAAAATCCCGAGCCGCGTTACACCCTCACCGACCATCTCTGGAAATATCTGCAGAATTACGCGCAGCGGCATCGCGAAAAAGGCAATGGCTTTGGCTTTGGCCTGGCTGACCCGGATGGCGTCACCCGCACGCTGAGCGCGCGCTATTACAAAGACGGTTCGGAGATACTGATTCGCCAGCCGCGCAAAAATCCCCGGCGGCTCACGCCCCGGGAGTGTGCGCGCCTGATGGGCTTTCCCGACGAGCTTTCGCTGGTTGTCTCGGACACTCAGGCCTACCGCCAGTTCGGCAACGCCGTGGTCCCTAAAGTGGCGGCGGCGGTGATGCGGCAGATTCAGCTGGTATTTGAATGGCAACTCTCGCGCACGGGCAATGGCTGTCTCATCAAAGGGCGTGCGGGCACCAAGGCAAAATCAAACGGACACAAGTAAGATTGGATCGATGGCTGACGTCCACACCCGCGAGCAGCGCAGCCGGAACATGGCCGCCATCCGCTCCCGAGACACGAAGCCGGAGATTCGCGTGCGCTCGCTGCTGCACTCGCTGGGTTACCGTTTCCGGCTGCATCGCCGCGACCTCCCCGGCAAGCCGGATATTGTTCTGGCGAAGCATCGCACCGTGGTTTTTGTGCATGGCTGTTTCTGGCACTGCCACAAATGCCGCTACGGAAGCGTGGTCCCGAGGACGCGGGCGGAATTTTGGCGCAAGAAGCGCGGCGACACGGTACTGCGCGACCGCCGCAACACCCGCGCTCTGGCGGCGCAGGGCTGGAAGGTGGTAAAAATCTGGGAGTGCCAGACGCGCGACATGGAAAAGCTGCTGCGGAAAATTGAAAAGGCCATGAACTCACGACCTGCCGTCATCTGAAGGCAAAGCGCAGCACGGCCAGGATCGGTCATTTATTCCTGCATGGCGCCCAGCGCTGCAACTTTGGGTACCGACCTGGCTTTCGTTCGCAGCCACAGGTTGAGCGGTTCGGAGTAGAAGCGGGCTGCCAGATATCCAGATACGCCCGCCAGAACAGTGATGGCGATAAACCATAGCCACGCTCCATGGATGTTCGGGTAATAGTGGTACCAGCCAACCATAGGCCACACCACCAGCATGTGGGTGAGATAGACCTCGTAGCTATTGCGTCCGAACCAGCGCAGCGGCGCGGTGGCGTGCGTGAGCAGAGCCGAAAGCAAGCTGTTGCTGGCAGGTACCTTTGGTCGTTCTGATCTCTGCTGCAGAGCAATGAGCAAGAGCGCCGTCCCAAGGTTGAGCACGGTTACATCCAGACCTGCTTTGTAGAAGCCGATGGAGGCTGCCGTTCCGCGAAACACTGTGATCAACAGGCAAAATAGGCCGCCGCATAGCTGAAGAGCCGTCAGCGTCCTTCTGCCGAGTGGGGCCGATGCCGCCACCATCGCGGCCAGGCAGCCCAGCGCAATTCCGTCCATGCAGGAGAGGTATCCGTAGTCAGTCCATAATTCATTGGTGGTCAGCATCCGGGCGAAAGGCCCGATGAGCACGAATGCGCTCAACAGCAGAATCATGAGCCACTGTTTTCTGGTCCATTTGCACAGGAGCGGAAAGAAGACGTAGAACATCTCTTCCACCGAGAGCGACCAAAGCACGTCCCACGCGGCAGGCAGATAGCCGGTCCGCGCTTCAAGCCAGTTGACGTGAAAGCTGGCAGCAGCCAGCAGTGCTCGCCCCAGAGAAGTGTGCTGCGGATTCACCACAAAGCGCGGTGCGCCCACGCGGTCGAGAACGCTGAGCAGCACCAGCAGCGCAGCCAGGCAGGGGACAATGCGGGCAAAGCGCATACGGTAAAACTGTTTCAGGCTCACGTCCGTCAGCCGTCCCCACCGCCGCAGCGACCATCCGGCGATGAGAAAGCCGGAAATCACAAAGAACACGCGTACGCCGTAATATCCGTTCCAGAACAAGACGCGGTTTACCGCCGGCCCCAGCCACTCTCCCAGAGCGCTCTGCCGGAAGACGATGCGCAGATTAATGTGATGAATCACTACCGCGACAATGCAGAGCCCGCGCAGGAGGTCGATGCCTGCGACGCGCAGCTTTGCAGAAGAGATTGCGGAAGAGATTTTGGTGGCGGGCTGGGTCACTTCACTGGGTCCCGATGGCAGAATGTGCTTTGCATCCTAAGGCGGTGGTGTGCGCCACGAAACCTTATTCCTGATACCGGCCAGTCTTGCTCAGTTCGCGATAAAAGCCCAGGTCCTGGCCGCGCAGCATTTTGGTGATGTAAACAATCTGCCCGTAGTGCATTCCGAAGTGCTCCACCACATGGTACACGGCATGCAGTCCATTCACCTGATACCCCTGAATTTCATACTGGGCAGCGAGGTCGGCTTCGGTAAGCCGCTCCAGCACCGCGGAAGCCTCCTGCAGAGTGGCGCCGAGCTTATCCAAAAGTGCGGAGGTGGAAATCATGGCGCGTTCGCCAAATTCGGCAGGCCGGTCGCGAGCATCGTCCACGCGAGTGAAAGACGTAATCAGCCACTGGCGCACGTTGCCGTTCAAATGAAGCAGCAGGTTCCCGGCGCTGTTGCTCTGGTCATTGGGGCGCCACCACAGCTGCTCATCGGTGAGTGACGCAACGCACTCGCGCAGCCGTGGCCAGTATTGCTCCATCAGCTTCCAGCGGGAAAATTCCAGAAAGATCGATGCCGTGTTCGTCGTGGTCATAAACGAGTTCTATCACAACAATCTCCAAGTATTCTCTCAGCAGGATTTCCTGTGGATTGTGCCCAGCATCGACGGTACTTCGCCTGGCAAAATCAGGCCATAGCTCCAGCAGGCATCCGACGCTTCATAATGCGGAAGACTCTGGATTCAAGGCTTTCGATTTCCGGATGTGCTTTTGCCCAGGCTGGAGCAACATAAGCCATGGCGTCCGTGAGAGAACCTTTTTCGTCCAGACGCCCCATCGCCTCAGCGCCCTGTTTAAAAAGCCGCTTCTGCCGGCGTGGCGGATGATCATCCAGGGCATAGGCCGCGATGGCGGGCAGGGCCACCGTCGAATCCAGACGACAATGTGCGATATCTGACTGCCGGGCGACATCGGTCTGAGTTGAACCTGCTCCGGCAGCTACTGCGGCGTCCGCGGCCGAATCCACCTGCAAAAGATAGTCGAATGCGCCCTGCTCCATCCGCGTAATGGCGCGAATATGGGCTTCAATTTGCCTCAGGAAATCCTTCGCGGCTCCACCGCCGAATACGCCAATAGCGGATTTGCCGCCATCCCGCCTGGTATTCACGATCAGCGCGGCAATTTCCCTGATGTCTGCCTGTTGCAAACACATATTTCTTTTTTCCGGTCCAGACAGGTTGCTCACCTGCGTGCTGTCCATGGTGTAAACCGGCACGCCCGCCTCATAGGCCGCGCCCAGGAATGACTTGCGCCTGCAGCCGGGTTCCTGTCCCCGACCGGCGGCATGCCTTCCGCAGAAATAGTTGAAATCCGCGGTGCTCATATTGTGCTGAAATTCGTGCGCATGGCCCACGATCCAGAAAGACCCCTCGGAATCGGCGATCGGGCCTTCCAAAACGATCCAGTCGATAAAACCCGCTTCCATGAGCGGAATCAACACGCTTCGGTCAAGCTCTGCTCTGGCCACGTCAGCCGAGATGAAGATGCCAACCGTGACATCCTCGCGCAGCATCTTGCGCGTAAACAGATGGCAACAGGCGCGGAGGTCTGCCGCATGGGAAGTAGGGAAAATACCATCCACCCGTCCCGGCACACTTATTCCCGAGCTGCTATGCCTGGAAACCATTCGCTTTCCGTTGAGATACTCTACATGCGACATATTTACCCCCGTGTGTATTGCCCCAAACTTCTTAAACGCCAATGTTTGTGGCAAAAATGGGAGCAATTTAACCTTGCCTGTCATCCTGATCTGCTTCCCCCCCATCCAGACTCAGGATGACAGGCATAACCCCGCAGGGTTAATTTCCCCCATGTACCTAATAAGGCGCAAAAATCTCGCAACGCGGACCATTAATTTTGGAGAAAAACGTAGGGAATGTGCTTGTCTGATTGCTTTCGAGTGATTTGGCGTGAGCACGACTGGCGTCGTCTGCCGGTTTCCATACCAGGGCGAGAGGGAACAAAGCCTGCCCTTCCGATATTGCTGCGGATTTCGCCTTAGCAGGCAGATAGAAAATATTCGTGAAGCAAGAAGGGAAACTTAATATGGCGGTAACAGCGACAAGCGAAGCAATCGACAAAATTTCAATAGGCACAGTAAAGCAGCATCCTGATGCTGCACTGGCTGCACCAGCGCCAACTACGTATGTCTCGCCCTGGACGCCCGATCAAATGCACAAAGTCATCAAATAGAAGCCATCTCATAAATACCTGCGAAGCAGAATGATGATGCAAGCAAGCTGGACCATGCCGAGGAAGTTGGACAGGTAATATTCCCAGCGAATGACCACCCGTCTGAAGTTGTGCAGCCATGCGAACAGCCGTTCGACTTTCCAGCGGCGGCGATAGCGCCGAAATGCCCGTCCATCCTGGGTTTGGGGCTTTTTGCGATTGCTTTTGTGCGGCGCAATCAGTTCGACTCCGTACTGCTGTCGCAGAGTCTTGTCCAGGGGATCACTGTCGTAGGCCCCATCCCCCATCAGCTTTGTCGGTGTGTGCGGGGCGAAGGTGTTTTCAACAGTGGCTGCCACCAGTTTGGTTTCATGCGGTGAAGCGCTGGCCACGTGCACGGCGACAGGAAAACCAGTCCCGTCTGTGATTGCCATGATCTTGCTCCCTTTGCCGCGCTTCGTTTTACCAACTCCAGAGCCCCTTTTTTTGCCCCGCTGAAGGAGGCGTCGATGGAGCCTTCACTCAGATCCAGGCCGCCCCGGTCCACTAAATCTTTGGCCAGAGATTGCAAAATCACCTCAAACCGGCCATCGCGCTGCCACTGCTGGAAGCGGCGATGGCAGGTCTGATAGGGCGGATAGCGGTTTGGCAAATCCTGCCACGGCGCTCCCGTTCGTAAAATCCAAAGCACGCCATTCAGCACTGCACGCGCATCCTGCCACGGGCGCCCCTTGCCATCCGACCGCCGGGGCTCGATAAATACAGCCTTTAGGATGTCCCATTGGTCATCGCTGAGATCCCTCATTCGTGTTTTTTAGGAGAAATATCCGCCTGAGCTCTTCTACTTTCCCCGATATCTATCCCAGCATCAACAGCTTTCCTCGTCAACCATTTATGAGATGGGTTCTAGTGTTTACGCATCCGTTGGGTGTAATACCTACAAATATTACGGTCTCGTTTAGCCCGGACTTGGCAACCGCCTATCCTTTGATTTGGCCGTGGGATAACCAGAATGGAGGAAATCCTGTGACGATATCCATGGATGCAAATAAAGTTATTCTGAACATTACTGGAGGAACTGTATTGCACGGTGTATGGACCCCCTCCGGCTGGACTACCTACACTAACGGTTACTGGCGAGTGTTTGTTGCCAGTTAGCAGATGAGTCGGATACCGTAATTTCAAATGTGGCGTCCAAATCGACAACGTGTTGGACGCCTTTAATCCCGAGCAGTCTCTGAACTCAATCTTTGGTGTTGCTGCGCGAAGTGCAACTAGTTTTGGCCGTTCCTGATCTCTTTCAGGCCGTAGCGGCTTGAGTGCCGCGGCGAGCGCAGCCAAAAGCCTGGCTGCGCTCTCCCGGTCTTATTATGTCTGTGAACCATTCGCTTCCTTGAAATAATCTTCCATTGGCCATGCCCGAACCCTGCTCTTTGTATCATCAACAACAACTTTGTGGCACAAATGGAAATAAAGCAGCGTTCCTGTCATTCTGATCTGCCTGACGTTACCAAAGTAATTTGTGCTCTCCGGAACAAGTGGTACTTTTGCTGTCCTGTTTGCGCCTTACCCAGTGGCAGACAACAGGACTGAATCTTTAACCCCACGTGTTCTTGTCAGATTCTATATGTCTCTGCCAGGCAGGAATCGCTTTTTGATGGGGCGATATGTGCAACCAACTACAACTATCTTGATGCATAAAGCACAAGAAATGGAGGAACAATGAATAAATATTTGCTAAATCTTGTATTTTCATACCCTGGTTCGGGCAACCCGTGTAATGGACTATTCGAACCTTACAGCTTAACTAATACTGGATCTGCTGTATCCAAGGCCTGGTACAAGGTTGGATCTTTTCCAAATCCGTGGCAATCACTTATAACATACACTGGTTTGCAGCCAACCTTAGGCATGGCTGGAACGGAAATGGCATCCATAATTAAGGGCTGGAATTCAAATCCACAGCCTGACGTAACTATAAACGGAACAAATATAACTGCGAGGCCATTGATATTGAATTGTGGCGACTACGTCTACGTTCGAGTGGCGCCGGATTCAAGCTGGCCAAGTGTTCCTAACATTGTTAGCTTCATATGTACTTTTGCACGGGTCAATACTGTGACGTCTGTCGCATCACCATTTATTCGTGCCACTGGCTTTCCTTTGGCAACTTTTTTAACCGGCCCAGGAAGCACACAAGGCGGGACTCAAGGGGATGGATCCGCGATTGGTTGCATTGGGAATGTTGCTATACCCGGTAATGTCACTATACCCGGTTCCGGTTCATACACGTTCAATGTGAATGTAGTTGCAAGTATAGCAGGATGTGCGACTTATTATGATTTCGGCCATGATCCGCAAATGGATGTAACTGGCTAAGACGACGGATCATGGTTTTATTCCAGCTATGGCCGCGAAATGCCATTACTGACCCTTTAGACCCGCCAGCAAATACTGGTAACGAGTGTCAGCGCGAAGCGCAACCAGTTCCGGCTCGTTCCTGATCTCTTTCAGGCCGTAACCGGCTTTGAGGGCCGAAGCGAGCGCAGCCAGAGCCTGGTTGCGCTCGCCGCACAGTTCGTAGACCACGGTGGAGTTGAACAGCACCGAGGTTGGCTTTTTGGGGGCGCGCTCCACGGCCTGGATCCGGGCCAGCGCCTCCTGCTTATTACCGCTCTTGGCCAGGTACAAGGCCAGGTTCGTCTGCAAATCGAGGTCCTGTGGATGGGCGGCAATCTCGTCGCGGGCCAGGCGAATGGCATTCTGATATGCGGAATTGGCTTTGGCGGCCTGCCCGGGCGCCCAGCGATAAGCATCGCCAAGATTTCCCCAATAGAGGTAATTATTGGCCGCCATATTTACGGCTTTTTCAAAAGCCGGGACTGCATCGTCATACTGCCCCTGAAAGAAGCGCAGCGTCCCCAGATTGTTGTACGTAGTGGCGGCTGGCTTGATCTCGAGCGAGCGCTGCAGGGCCGAAGCGGCATCTTCGTAGCGGTCCATCATGTGATAAGCGGAAGCCAGATTCTTCAGCACGATGAAATTATCCGGCGTGAGTCTGCTGACTGCCTGAAATGCGTCCGCGGCCTGGGGGTAGCGGGCGGTTTTGTAATACAGCAGGCCCAGATTCATGCGGGCGCGCCAGTCTTCGGTGTTCAGCGTAAGAGCACGCGTCAGCTCGGCTTCCGCCTGCTGGTTGCTGGCAGTGCTGATAAACAGTATCCCCAGCCAGCGATGCGGCTTCGAATTTTTCGGCTCAAGATCCGCAGCCCTGCGAAACTCCCGCTCCGCCTCCTCGGAGCGCCCGGCCATCATGGCTGCCACTCCGGCCGCCAGGTGCGCGTCAACCAGATACTCGTTCAATTGCACGGCCCGGGCAGAGGCCTGCATGGCCTGCCGGCCCCATTGCGGATCAGGGTTGAGGCGGTTCTTTTCAAAATAGGCAAAGGTCAGGCTGGCATACGCCGGAGCATAGTCGTGGTCCAGTTCCAGGGCACGATTTAACATGGTGATCGCGCGGTCCAGATTGCCGGGAACATCCCAGCGCTCCAGGTAAATCTGGGCCTGACTGCGCAAGGCAAAGGGCTCATCCGGCACGGATGCTTCCGTGGTGTGCGCGGGCATCAGCCGGAAGGCAAGGTAACGCAGGCTCCTGCGGGCGGAAGGAATGGCCGCTATCGTCCCCGCCACAATCAGGACCATGCACAAGGCCATCACTGGCCTGGGCAGTACCTTCCATAACTTGCCGCCGTGCTGAAGTGAGTCACCGACTTCCCGCGCGGAAGAAAAACGCGCATCGGGATTGCGCTGCAGGCAGCGCACAATCGTCTGGTTCCATACAGCATCCAGGCCAGGCGCCACCATGCCGGGATCGGGTGGATCTTCCGTCAAACGCTTGAGGGCCTCGGTCCAGCTCGATTCGCCCTGAAATGGCCGTACCCCCGTGACCATCTCATACAGCACCAGCCCCAGAGAATATATGTCGCTGGCAACGGTAAGCTCTTTGCCCTGAATCTGCTCCGGAGACATGTACGCAGGCGTGCCAAAAAGTGCGCCCTGGGTCGTGACCGTGCCTGCGGAATCCGGCGTGCTCCGCGTCCAGCGGGCGATGCCAAAATCGGTGACGACAGCGCGGACTGTTTCTCCCGAGCCAATCAGGATTACGTTTCCGCATTTGAAATCGCGATGCAGTACTCCGGCCTGGTGCGCGGCGCCCAGAGCCTGGCAGAGTTGCAGGGCGATCGTGAGAGCTTCCCGAGGTTCGATCCGGCCATCCCGCTTCAGGCGAGCGGAAAGTGTTTCTCCGCGCACCAACTCCATGGTAAGAAAGATTGTTTCGCGGCCCTGCTGCTTGTGGTAGCCAATGTCAAAGACGCGGCACACGTTGGGATGGGTCACCTGCCGGGCCAGCAGGACTTCGCGACGGAACCGCTCCAGCACCGTCTGATCAAAAGACATCTGCGGATGGACCACCTTGAGAGCAATGCGTCCGCCTAATTCTTTGTCTTCTACTTCGTAGACCTCGCCCATGCCTCCGCTGCCGAGGAGCGCAATCACTTCATAACGGTCCGCCAGAATGTCGTCAGGATTGAGCAGGCCAGCGGCAGAGACCGGCGAGTCCCCTTCAAGAAACTGGCCCATCTCGTCATGCTGGGCCAGAAGCTGCTGCAGCTCTGCCTGAAGTTCGGTATCTCCCGGACATGCTTCCTGGATGGCCTGCTGTCGCTCTTCCGCCGAGCGGTCAAGGACAGAGGAAAAAATCTCTTTGATCCGGGACCAGCGCTCTGGCGTCATCATGGGGCAGTCTGGCCGAAATCCTTGCTGAGCGCTCCGTAAAGCCAGGCTTTGGCCATTTGAAATTCACGTTTCACGGTAGTGGGCGAAATGCCCATGGCCTCGGCAGTCTCCTCGACATTCAGACCGGCAAAAAAGCGCATCTCCACGATCCGGCATTGCCGCTGGTCCCATTCCGCCAGCTTATTCAGCGCCTCGTGAATGGCCACAACCTGCCATGACTGGGCATCGGTATAGACAAAAGCATTTTCCAGCGAGACTTTCTCGGCGGAGCCGCCGCGCTTCCCGGCATCGCGGGTGCGCGCGTGGTCCACAAGGATGCGGCGCATGATGTTGGCCGCCGTACCAAAGAAATGGGCGCGGTTCTTCCAGTCAACATTATGCTCGCCCGCCAGCCGCATATAAACTTCATTGACCAGCGCGCTGGCCTGCAGTGTATGCCCCTGTTTTTCTCCCCGCATATAGTGCCGCGACAAGCGGTGCAACTCTTTATAAACCAGGGGGATGAGCTGCTCTTCCGCCTGTTTATTGCCCTTTTTGAGCTCTGCCAGCAGGGCCGTGATTTCGTGTGAAGAATTGGATTCCATTCAGACTCATCCGGGAGAGACTGTAAATTTATGCAAAGTCGGGTGCGAATGCAAGATGAAACTGAAAACGTATCAGAGTTCTATTTTGGGAAACTGCTGGAGTACATTTCTATTCCCAGAAGAAATCTACCGGATACCGCTCAATGATGAGTGTGTCCCCAAAGCAGGCGCCATCTGGGGGAAACGCGCGTAAATCGGATCCAGCAGTCCCTGGGGAACTGGTGAAATTAGCTGCATGCCAATGAATTTACGTTTGCCCTTGTAATCAGCAGCAATCCAGGGTCGGCCAGTAAAAATTCGCCGTTCATCCACACGAAGATTGGAAATTTCACTGAGCCGATAACGCTTGGTCTGATGTAATCCCATCGCCCTGCGTTCAAACGCCATCTCTTCCGGCGACACGCGAAGCCGATGTTTGGCGAGAGCCTGCCAGAAATGTATGAAGCCGCTGAAAATATATGCAATTCCTAAAATAATGTAACCGATTCTGTCGGCGGAATCATTGATATTTATGTGGAAGAAAATGTATCTCAGGCCCCCAAGAAGCCACATAACACTCGCCAGCAATGACAGATATCTATGGGCCACTGGCAGCTCAACCGAGACGATATGACTGGTGTCATTTCTTGTATTCGCGAATCGCATGAAATTGTTTATGAAGTGATTATATTTTACAGCAAATAAGTCCTCGACTTATGCATGACCGAGCTGCTTAAGAAAATACCGTCTTTGGACCACTGGGGGTGATGTTTCCTTCAATATCTTTATCAGGTTAAGCTTTAGTTTGCGTATTTGCGCTGCATTAATTGTCTCAGCCTGGCGTATACGTGCAATAAGGCTCTTCAAATATCCCGGCTGTTCCTCGAAAGAAACCTCTCCTTTCGCAAGCTTGTGAATGCCAGATCTTATCCTGGAGCGAACATGCTTACTCACCCCAGCTTTCTTGCCAATAATGATGCCATTCAGTGATTTACGCGTCGCCGGACCCATAATTTTGATTTTTGCACGCGACACTCGAAGGCCAGAGTTGCGTAGCACTGTGATAACAATAGGTATTATCTTCCGCGCATCCTTGCCTGAAAAAGCAAGATCATCAACCCAAGTGGAATATGTAATCCCCATTTGCTCGCATTCTGTTCTAATCCGTTTGTCTATGGTGCAGATGAGGATGTTTGCCAGAGACGTGCTGGTTGAGGCACCTTGTGGCAGGTGGCGTTCAAAACTGGTGAGCCTTGTAAGCAATACAGATATTTCTGATGAACAATTCAGGACACTATTCCAAAGCCAATAGATGTACTCATTTGTGACTGAAGGGAAAAAGCTGGCTATGTCTATTGTTACTAAGACCTGAGCGCCCAAATGGCAATTTACATTATCTAACAGCTTTTTATTTATTACCCCTCCGAAAACATAACCTGGCAGCAATTCGGCACGAAGCAGTCTCCGGTAAATTCTTTTCTGGACATCTTTCAGTCTTTCGTCCGGGTTATCAATAATACGTTTCTTCTTTTTCTTGAATTGTTTTTGAAACGGCAGAACTTTGTCAGGCTTGACAAATGGATTGTAATGCCCGCCGACCTGCGCCGCTATAGTACGCAAATATCCGCGCTCCAAACCAAGCTTATACTCTAGGTTCCTTATGGAAACGAGATTAAGCTTTGGGGCTGCGGCTAGGTCGACGTTTTTTTCTGTCAGTCTTACCGTCATCTTGGTTTGCTAGCAGTAGTCTCGCTATATGCTCTCCTAACTCCCTAGTTTCAGAAACACCTACATTGTTCAAGTCCTTCGCTTCTGCTGCTAGTAGCGTCAACAGATGATACGGTATCTTTAAGGCTTTAGAGACTTTCTCTAAAGTCGCTACCGTTGGGTTTCTTTTGCCACGTTCGATGAGAGAAATATGACTCGAATCTAATTTCGCTAAGCATGCCAAGTCTTTCTGCTCAAGGCCGACTATTGCTCTGACGATTCTGATGGCTCGTCCATAATTCATGGAAATCTCTGGAAATGGGTCCCTCTTAAACAGACTTTATTTTTTCGGTTATTTTAGGAGTGCTTTTACGATTCTCTCTATAATCTCGCGAATTTCTCGAAACATCTGCGGTCTCTTCGCGGGACTAATCTTTTTGAGAATCTTGAGCCTCTTTATAGCCGCTTCAATATTCTGCTTCTGTTCTGGCTGAGTGTCGTTTCTGCCCAACATAGCCTGCAGGAGAGCTATGCTTGCATTTAGATCCTTGATTTTCTTCATTTTGTTGCTCCTTTTCGGCGTAAATACGCCGTGCCGCTTTAGCGGACTCCCGAAAAGGAACGCAGTACAGCCAAAGAACCCATATTCACTGTGCCGCATACGGACTACATCCTGACAGATGACCTACCCGTGATTATCACAAGCGCAAGCCCTCTTCAGGAGAAGCGGATTTCTCCGCTGGGCAAAAACCTATTCGCCCATTAGCACTCGGACTACTTCGCCGAGTTGGTACTGCTCGCTGGGAATCATAAAACTGCTGTGGAGCAACAAATTGTCAAAGATCATAAACCACGCGTAACGGTGGCCCACTTTGAATATAAGGTAAGTCTCTGCTTTTGTCAATTAAAATGTTTCTTAGTCAAATAAAAAGACCCACCCCGATCGGTGGGTCTAAATAATTCGACGATCTTTTTAACTACACCCAGAGGTGCTCCCGCAGCTCATGCACCGGTAACACGATCCGTTGCGCGTCATGATCGCGCCGCAGACGTGGCAGCTGGGCGCGTCGCCCATATCCACCAGATCTCTCATGGCATCGGCGGCGTGGTAGATGCCGCGGTCCTCGAGATGTGGAGTGCCCGGCTCATAACCTTTGGCCGCTGGCGCCTGGCCATGGGCCAGTCCGCCCTGCGGTGGGGTAGTTTCCGCGCCCATCAGTAGCGCCTGCTGCGCTTCCACAGCCGAGGGCGGCTGGGCCGCACGGGGTTCGCCTGGCAGCGGGGCGACGATCATGTCCTTAAACAGCGGGAACTGCTGTCCGGAGACGAAGCGGATTTCCAGCCAGCGGAAGATATAGTCCATCACCGACTTGGCAATCGGGATCTGCTGGTTGCCGGTGAAGCCGCTGGGTTCGAAGCGGGTGTGCTCGAATTTGTCGCACAGCAGCCGCAGCGGGACACCGTGCTGCAGGGCGAGAGAGACCGCCGTGGCGAAGGAATCCATGAGGCCGGAAACCGTGGAGCCTTCCTTGGCCATGCGGATAAAGAGTTCGCCGGGTATGCCGTCCTTATAGAGGCCCACGGTGATGTAGCCCTCATGGCCGGCGATGGAGAACTTGTGGGTGAGAGAGGCGCGCTCCTGCGGCAGGCGGTGACGCAGCGCACGCGGCGGGGCTGACTCCTGGTCTTCGCGGCTGACGCCGGCCAGCCTGCGCACTGCGTCAAAGACTCCGCCCTGGATTTCGCTGGCCGCTCCGTTGGCCAGGCGCACCACCTCGAGAGCAAAGGTCTTTTGCTCGGGGGTGAGTACGGACCAGGTTTGGTCGGCGGGCGAAAGTGCAGCGACTGCCTTCTCGCCTTTGGTGCCACGTTTGGCGGCTTCATCCTTGCTGCTGGCGGCCATGAGCGGCTGGGCTTTCTTCGAGCCGTCGCGATAGATGGCCACGGCCTTGAGCCCCAGCTTCCACGACTGGATGTAAGCCTCCATGATGTCTTCCACCGTGGCCGCTTCCGGCAGGTTCACGGTCTTGGAGATGGCCCCGGAGATGAAGGGCTGGGCAGCGGCCATCATTTTGATGTGGCCCATATAGGAAATGGTGCGGGTGCCTTTCTGCGGCTTGAAGCTGCAATCGAAGACCGGCAGGTGCTCGTCCTTGATTCCGGGCGCGCCCTCGATGGTGCCGGTGGCGTCAATGTAGCCGACAATGGCGTTGACCTGATCGCCGGTGTAACCCAGCTTGAACAACGCCTGGGGCACGGTGTTGTTCACGATCTTGATCATGCCGCCGCCGACCAGCTTCTTGTACTTGACCAACGCCAGATCCGGCTCCACGCCGGTGGTGTCGCAATCCATCATGAAGCCGATGGTGCCGGTAGGCGCGAGCACCGTGACCTGGGCGTTGCGGTAGCCGAATTTTTCGCCCAGGGCCAGTGCCTGGTCCCATGAGTCTTTGCTGGCTTCATAGAGACTCGCGGGAACATGGTCGCGGCCGATCTGGTTGACGGAGGCGCGGTGCATGCGAATCACGTCGAGGAACGGTTCGCGATTGATGTACCAGCCGGGGCAGGCGCCGCCGGTGATCTCATGCTCGGAGACGCGTGACGTTGCCGGGCGCAGCGACGGGCACTGCTCGGCGATGCGCGCCGACTGCAGATATGCCTCACCGCACATGATCGCCGTGACGCAGGCGGCGTAATCGCGGCCCGCATCGGAATCGTAAGGCAGGCCGCTGGCCATAAGCAGCGCGCCCAGGTTGGCGTATCCCAGGCCGAGTGGGCGATAGTCATGCGAGTTGCGCGCGATCATCTCGGTGGGATAACCGGAGTTGTCCACCAGGATTTCCTGCGCGGTAATCATAATGTCCACGGCATGGCGATACCCGGCCACGTCGAACGCGCCGTTCGCGCCCATGAACTTCATGAGGTTCAGCGAAGCCAGGTTGCAGGCCGTATCGTCGAGGAACATGTACTCCGAACACGGATTGGAAGCGTTGATGCGCGCCGTGTTCCTGGAAGTGTGCCACCGGTTGATGACAGTGTCATACTGCATGCCCGGATCGCCGCACTGCCACGTGGCTTCGGAGATCTTATGCAGCAGATCACGAGCTTTGTATTTTTTGAGCGGACGGCCATCTTTCACCGCGCGAGTGGAGAACTCACCGTCATTGACGACGCCGTTCATGAACTCGTCGGTCACGCGCACGGAGTTGTTGGCGTTCTGGAAGAAGATGGAGCTGTACGCTTCCGAATCAGGTCCGGAGCCGTCATAGCCCATCTCGATCAGCGCCCACGCTTTGGCTTCTTCCTTCGCTTTGCACTCGACGAAGTCGATGATGTCCGGGTGGTCCACGTTGAGGATCACCATCTTGGCGGCGCGGCGCGTCTTGCCGCCGGACTTGATCACGCCGGCGAAGGCATCAAAACCGCGCATGAAGCTGAGCGGGCCAGAGGCCTGTCCGCCGCCGGAAAGCACTTCCATGGAGCCGCGCAGGGTAGAAAGATTTGTCCCCGTCCCGCTGCCCCACTTAAACAACATGCCTTCGGTCTTGGCCAGGGTAAGGATCGAATCGAGCGAGTCTTTTACGGAGTTGATAAAGCAGGCCGAACACTGCGGATTGCGATATCCCGTGGCAGCAAACTCGACCGATCCCTTTTCCGCCGTCCAGTGCCAGTTCTGTGCGTCGGACTCCGGCTCCAGCCGGTCACAGCCCACGTTGAACCAAACCGGAGAGTTAAAAGCGGCTTTCTGCTGCAGCAGAATGTGCACCAGCTCGTCATGGAAAGTGTCGCGGTCTTCCTGAGTGGCAAAGTAGCCCTGCAGCCATCCCCAGTCGCGGATAGTTTCGGCCACGCGCTGGATCAGCTGGCGCACGCCGGTTTCGCGCTGCGGCGTGTCCAGAGCACCATGCAGATACTTGCTGGCGACAATGTTGATGGCCGTCATGGACCAGTCGCGGGGAGACTCAACGTCTTTCTGCTCGAAAATGCTGTTGCCTTTGGCATCGGTGATGCTGGCGGTGCGCAGCTCCCACTCGACTTCGGAATAAGGCGACACGCCTTGCCGCGTAAAATGCCGGGAAAATTTCAGACCGGCGGTGCGTTTCTGCTGTTGCGTGTTTGCCGTCCAGGTGGCCGGGGCGGAGGAAGTGTGCTGGGTGGTATCGGCCATTTCCTTTTTCTCCATTTTTGAATACCTTCTGCTCTGTTTTTACAGTCTGATTACAGTCTTTGTTTTGAATACCTGTTTACTTCAAATCGTTACTTCAATTCGCGGGCAGCGCCGGAAGGAGCGTTTTTTACGCTCAGGCATTACGGAGCTGCTCCGCACTGGGTTTTGAAAGATGGGGACAACCGGCCTAGCCACCGGGAGTCCACTGAAAATCGAACTCAGCCCGCAGGCGCTTCTTTGGCGGACATACTGCGGGTCACACGATCCACAGTGCGTTCCGCCACGGTTGCGGCTTCCGATTCAAAGAGCCGCGTCGCGGAATCACGCTGCGATTCCAGCCAGTTCCTGAGCGCCATAACCGCAACGCTCCTCTCCTGCCGGCCGGGGATGACGGAGTAACGCATATAACAGCGTATGGAAGCCAGACGATCACGCCATGGACTGACCGCCGTAAAGAGACGGCTCAGCGAGCGAACCAGGTCTTCCGATTCGTCAATTTCAAACACGGCCAGCTGGCGGCACACCGCATCACCGGCCGGTTCCACAATCTCTTCGGCAAGAGCAAAGACTCCGGGCTGGCTGGGAACCAGCAACAGTCCAAAGCTCGACTCACAGCGAAACCATCGAGACCATGTCATCTCCATAAATCACTCCAAAGAACCCGCAGCCGAGGCCAGTTCACAAATGCCAAAGGAAAACAGCGAAGCCAGCCTGCGGGAAAGGACTTACCTGGGGTTACCCGAAAAAAGAACCACCGCGATTTACTGTTTTGACGGCGTCACCTCGGCGCCGGTTTTAAATCTTGCTTGAGCCTGCACTGCTTACAGCAGGGACTTCATACAAACTGCCATTGGTGGGAAAATACTCCCTGCATATAGTGCAAGTCAAGAGCAAAACACAATATGTTGTACATTATAGCAGCCCAGGAAACCTCTCGGTAAACCCGCTTTTGTCCATTTTTCCACTCGTTTTTCCCACAGTTTTACCGTTTTGAAGGGATATGCCGGACATTTCCACAGGCTTTGCAGGGGCAATATTTCTGAAAAAAAATTTTTTGATGCCGCACATCATTCTTTTTTCGTTCTGAAGCCGAGGCGGCAACATAATGTATTGCGAATCTACCCGTACCCAGCAGCAAGGTCAATAAGACAGAGTTGTGCAAATCTGTGGATTCCGCAGATTCCGGTGGAAATCAGGTCGGGAATCGAGATTGCCTATGAGATTGCCTATGCATGTGTGCCATTGGGGAACACGGGACATCCAAAATGCAAATGGCATCGTCTGTAACACAGACGGCTGATTGAGTTGCGCAAAAAGACATCTGCCTGCGCGCCCTCCAGGATTTAAACTCCTGTTGCATCATTTACGCAGCTCAGAGGTTACCTTCATGCGCCGCATTTTTGGGGTTGCCCTTCTTCTTCTCTCTTCCTGGGCCACGGCCCAGAGCTGCACCAGCTATGTTTTTGCTCCGGTCTATGCCCACATCACTGAATATGTTGGCGATCTCAGCGCCAGTGACTTCGAGGCGCGCCTGGGCAATACGGCCCTGCCTATCCGCAGCGCAACCCAGGATTTTTCCAACCGCCTGCTGGTGCTGCTCGAAGTGGATGAAGTTCCCGGCGACAGCAAGGTAGTGGGAGACGTCCTGGATCTGGCGCCGCGCCTGGTGCGTGAGGCCCCGGAAGGCCGGAAGATTGCCTTTGGCATTTACGCTCGCAAAGCCGTCTTTAGCGAGCATTTCAGCGCCGACCCGAAGGAGCGCATCCGGGAAGTGAATGACGTTATCGAGCAGGCGGATTCCATGGGCAAGGACGTGTCCATGTACGACGCGCTGCATCAGGCCCTGCAGTTGTTTGGCCCACACCAGCCTGGCGATACGGTGCTGCTGATTGCCGACCCCTATGACAATAACAGCCGGCGCTCGCGCTCCGACATCATGCGCGAATTTGCGGCCTCCGGAACACGCTTTGCCGTGATGCTGCGCCAGCCGCTCACCCGCGTGGGACGCGATTTTCCCATCGGAAACCACGAAGCCGAAAGAGATTTCTTCGACCAGCTTTCACTGCTGACGGGCGGATACTACACCGACTTCAAAGCGCATTTACTTGACGCAGCCTGGATGGGATACACACTAGCCGTCGAGCTGCCGAGTAAGCTGCAGAAACCGGCAAAGTGGAAATTGCGCCTGCGCAACGCCACCGCCCACGAGCATGCAAAAGTTATCTATCCGGAGAGAATTCTGCCCTGCGGCAAATCTGAAAATACGGCGGCGGAAAAGAAGGACCATGCTCGCCAGCAACAGATGAAAGGCCTGGCGATTCGCTAAAAGTCTTTACTGCCAGATCAAATGTTCAATAAAAAACCGCGTCCCGGAGAACGCGGTTTTTTAAACAGCAACAGAGAGCTGGAAGACTTACTTCTTGTCTTCGCCGTCGCCTTCGCTACCCTGTTCGGCAGCGGCTGCGGCCTGCTCTTCTTCCATCTGCTTGCGGACTTTTTCCTGGCGCTCGGCGCGGACTTCCGCACGCTTGGCGCGTTTGGCTTCAATGACTTTCTCGCTGCCAATCAGTTCGATATAAACCGTATTGGCCCCATCACCAGCGCGCCAGCCCTTATGCAGGATGCGCACGTAGCCGCCGTTACGGTCGCCCAGCCGGGGCGCGACAGTATCGAACAGGCGGGTGACTGATTCGCGAGTCATCATGTATCCCAGAGCCAGCCGGCGCGCAGCCAGATCGCCGCGCTTTCCCAGGGTAATCATCTTTTCCACATGCGGACGCATGGCTTTGGCCTTGGCCGGAGTGGTTTCAATCCGCTCTTCCATGATGAGCGAGGTCACCAGGTTGCGCAGCAGTGCGCGGCGGTGGCTGGTGTTACGTCCGAGTTTCTTGGTTACTTTACGGTGACGCATGGATCAATCCTTAATTTGGTTATTGGGTAATCTGTTATTTCGTAATTGGGAAAGAGTCACTGACTCATTTCCCAATTACCCCATGGCTAAAATTCCTGCTCGTCCGCTCCCTCGTCATCGAGGCCGCTGCCGATCAGAGCAGACGGCATCTGGCTGGTGGGGCCAGGGACCGCATTGCCCTGCTCGTCAATCTTCATGCCCAGCGAGAGCCCCATGGTAGCAAGGATTTCCTTGATTTCATTGAGCGACTTGCGTCCGAAGTTTTTGGTCTTGAGCATCTCGGCTTCCGTCTTCTGCACCAGTTCGCCGATGGTTTGAATATTGGCGTTCTTCAGGCAGTTGTAACTGCGGACGGAAAGCTCCAGCTCTTCCACCGAGCGGTTGAGATTTTCGTTTTTAATCTGCGGTTTTTCGTCGCCGCGAGCGTCTGTCTCCAGCTCTTCTTCAAAGTTGATGAAGATGGTCATGTGGTCTTTAAGCAGCTTGGCTGCTAGACCCAGAGCGTCTGCCGGAGCAATCGAGCCGTTGGTCCAGATTTCAATGTCGAGCTTGTCGTAATCGGTGATCTGTCCCAGACGGGCCGCTTCCACCGTGTAATTCACCTTGCGGACCGGTGAGTGGACGGAGTCGATCGGAATAAAGCCCAGGCCCAGATCTTCTTCAAAGTTCTTGTCGGCGGAAACGTAGCCCCGTCCGCGCTTCAGGCGCATCTCCATCTCCAGCTTGCCGCCCTCGGAGACGGTGGCGATGTGGACGTTTTTGTCCAGGATTTCCACGTCCGCGTCGGTCTCGATCATGCCGGACGTAATCACGCCGGGCTTGTCGGCCTTGAGATAGATGGCTTTGGGGCCTTCGCCGCTGAGCTTGAACGGGACTTGCTTCAGATTCAGGATAATGTCGGTGGCGTCTTCCACCACTCCCGGAATCGACTGGAACTCGTGCAGCACACCTTCGATCCGTGTGGCAGTCACGGCCGCGCCTTCAATCGAAGACAGCAGTACGCGCCGCAGGGCGTTACCGATGGTTGTGCCGAATCCGCGTTCAAACGGCTGGGCGTAAAAGCGCCCGTACTTATCGGTTAATGTCTCGGTATCGGTCGCGAGACGCTTGGGTTTTTGAAATCCTCTCCAAAGTACCATTTTCATTTTCCTTTCAATTCCGCTCCGTTTGGCGCTCGATCTTTTTGAGATCAGGGCTGGTTTGGTGCGGTCAATTGGGCCAGAAGCTGTTGCCAGCTTCTGGCTTTCGAGCTAAACCTTATTTGCTGTAGAGTTCGACGATCAGCTGCTCATTGACCGGCAGGTTGATGTCTTCGCGCTTCGGCAAAGCCAGGACGCGACCTTTCAAATTGTCGCGGTCCACTTCCAGCCATGCCGGCGCCGGCTGATGACTGGAGAAATCACGTGCGCCTTCTACCACGGTAAACTTCTTCGCTTTTTCGCGGACCTGTATTTCGTCGCCCACCTTCACCGAGAAAGAAGGAATATTCACGCGGCGGCCATTCACATCGACGTGACCGTGGCGAACAAGCTGGCGGGACTGCCGGCGGGAGACGGCGAAACCCAGCCGCAGGACTACGCTATCCAGGCGGCGCTCCAGTTGCTGCAACAGCAGCTCACCGGTAACACCTGGCTGGCGAAACGCCTTTTCAAAGTAATTGCGGAACTGTTTTTCCTGGGCAAAGTAGATGCGCTTGGTCTTCTGCTTTTCGCGGAGCTGCAGACCGTAGCCGACGACCTTGGCTTTGCGGTCCTTGCCATGCTGGCCGGGAGCAAAATTGCGCTTTTCGACGGGGCACTTATCAGTGAAACACTTCGCGCCCTTGAGAAACAACTTCATGCCTTCGCGACGGCAAAGGCGGCAAACTGGACCTTTATATCTTGCCATTTCTTCTCCTGTTTTCCGGTGTCGATCGGTTTACGGGGTGGCGCCCTTTCGTCCCGATCCGAATGCGGCGGCTGGTTTCTAGCTGGCCAGCTGCCTTTAAAAATATTGTTCAGCACCAGCCAGCAGCCATAGCTGACCAGTGCGCGGGGAGCAGACGCTTATACGCGCCGTCTCTTGGGCGGACGGCATCCGTTATGCGGAATCGGCGTCGAGTCCTTTATGGACCTGACTTCCAGTCCGGCGGCTGCCAGTGCACGGATGGCCGACTCTCGTCCAGAACCTGGACCATTCACCCGCACTTCCAGCGAACGCATTCCATGGTCGCGGGCCTGATTGGCCGCATTCATGGCTGCCTGCTGCGCGGCAAACGGCGTGCCCTTACGCGAGCCACGGAAGCCGAGCGAACCGGAACTCTTCCACGCCAGGGTACGACCTTCGCTGTCAGCGATGGTGATGATGGTGTTGTTGAAGGAAGCCTGAATGTGCGCAATGCCATGCGGAACATTCTTGCGCTCCTTCTTCTTGAAAACCTTCTTTTTGCCTTTCGCCGGCCCCGACGCTCCGGCTCCTGCTGCTGCCTTTGCCATTCTTTAAGTCCTCAATTGCCCGCTTCCGCGGGCCAATATCCTGGGCTGCTCACCCTATTCATACAGAGCAGGCCCCTCGTGTTTCTTTGGCGAGGGACCAGTCAACTATGTCTTGGCGGCTGCCTTTTTCTTGTTGGCGACCGTTCCCTTGCGCGGTCCTTTGCGCGTGCGCGCGTTGGTGTGCGTGCGCTGTCCGCGGACCGGAAGACTGCGGCGATGACGGTAACCCCGGTAGGAGCCGATTTCGATCAGCCGCTTGATGTTCATGGAGATGTCTTTGCGCAGATCACCTTCCACTCCGCCTTCGCCCTCAATGGCCTGGCGGATACGGTTGACCTCTTCTTCATTCAGGTCCTGGACCTTCTTCATCGGCTCAACCTGGGCCGTACCCAACAACCGCTTCGACCGGGAGTGCCCAATGCCATAAATATAAGTCAGCGCGATGTTCACGTGCTTATTGCGCGGAAGATCAACGCCTGCGATACGAGCCATGTTCTACTCTCCTGAAATCCTTGTCTGTTTCGCGATCCAGCCCTGAGTAATTTGGGAATGGGGCAGTTCGCCCGCCGCTGCTGCCCAGTTGCCAAATTACCCAGCTGCCCGAGTTCGCCTCAGCCCTGTCTTTGTTTATGCTTCGAGTTTTCGCAGATCACACGCACCACACCCTTGCGGTGCACGACCTTGCACTTGTCGCAAATCTTTTTAACTGATGCCCGAACCTTCATAATTCTTCTACTCTCTTTATCCAGATATTTTTTTAAGATCCGGATCTTTTCAATCACTTATACCGGTAAACGATTCTTCCTCGCGTCAGGTCATACGGTGAAAGCTCAACCGCGACCTTGTCTCCCGGAAGTATGCGAATAAAATTCTTGCGCATTCTGCCGGAAACATGCGCGAGCACCTGATGCTTGTTATCCAGTTCCACGCGGAACATGGCATTGGGCAGCGGCTCAATCACCGTCGCCATCACCTCAATCGCGTCTTCTTTGCTCACCTAACTCCTTGAATAAATCCTGCCGCAAGCCAGAAGCTGCCGTTATTCGGTCAGCACCAGCGGTCCATTTCTGGTGACCGCCACGCAATGCTCGAAATGCGCGCTGTAGCTGCCGTCTTCCGTGACGGCCGTCCATTTGTCTTCAAGGACCCGCGTACCGGGCTTCCCAATGTTGACCATGGGCTCGATGGCCAGCACCATTCCCTCACGCAGCCGCGCTCCGTGCCCGCGGGTGCCAAAATTGGGGACCTGCGGATCTTCGTGCAGCCGGGTACCGATTCCATGCCCTACAAACTCGCGCACTACGCTGAAACCGTTTGCCTCGACATACTCCTGAACGGCCGCGCCGACATCACCCACCGTCTTGCCCAGCGCAACTTCCGCGATACCCTTCCGAAGCGAGGCCTCCGTGACTTCCAGCAGCTTTTTAAGCTCCGGGGCCAGCGAGTCGCCTACCGGCACGGTGATTGCCGAATCTCCATAATAACCGTCCAGCACTACACCGCAGTCAATCGAGACAATGTCACCCTCCTTCAGCACGCGCTTCGCTGAAGGAATACCGTGAATGACCTCATTGTTAACTGAAGTACAAAGCACGCAGGGATAATCATAGTAGCCCTTAAACGCGGGCTTGGCTCCCAGCTCGCGGATCTTTTCTTCCGCCACGCGCTCCAGATCCATGGTGGAAGAACCCGAAGCCACCATCGCCCTGACCGTGTCCAGTACCTGACGGACAATCCGGCCACTGCACCGCATTTTTTCCAGCTCCGCCAGTGACTTGCAGTTAATCATTGCCCACCCGAACCAGGCGGGAACTGAATGGCCGCCAGCGTTTTCTCCGTCACAGCTTCCACCGGAAGCTCCCCATCAATTTCCTGCAGACGTGCTTTGCGGCCGTAATACTCCACCAGGGGCAGTGTCTGCCGTTCATAACTCATCAGGCGCTCGGAAATGACCTCTTCCCTGTCATCTTTCCGCTGAACCAGCTTCGCGCCACAAATATCACAAAGCCCATCCTGCTTCGGCGGATGTAAATAGATGTTGTAGATCGACTGGTCAACAGGACAGGAACGGCGCCCCGTAAGCCGTTGCAGTAGCTGATTATAGCTGACCTTGATATTGATCACAACCGGAGGGATTTTTCTTCCGCCAAAACTGCGTCCCTCTAAAAACCGGTCCAGCCATTCCGCCTGGGTCACGGTCCGCGGAAATCCATCCAAAATAAAGCCATTCGCACAGTCTTCCTGATTCAGCCTTTCCGCTACCATCGGCAAAACCAGATCATCGGAAACCAGCTCGCCCCGCTCCATGACTTCCTTAGCTTTTTTGCCCAGCTCTGTACCCCGCTGGACATTACTGCGCAGGATATCGCCAGTGGAAATCTGCGGAATTCCGTACCGCTCCGCAATTCGCTGGGCCTGAGTTCCCTTGCCAGCGCCGGGCGCTCCCATGAGGATCACGGGGCCAGCAGCAATCGCTTTGCGCGGCGGAGCGTAACTGGCTACGTCAGAAGACACGGACGCTTACCACCTCCGCCCGCGAATTCGTCCGCTGCGAGGCGTGAATCCCTCGTAGTGCCGCATGATGAGCTGCGACTCAATCTGATTTACCGTATCCATGGCTACACCCACCACGATCAGCAGCGAGGTACCGCCAAAGTAGAAGGTAACTCCCAGTCCGTGCAGCACCCAGGGCGGCAGATTCTCGAAAATGTTTCCGCCCAGCCATATCGGCAGTTCATTCAGCCGGATACCGGAGATCATCCACTGTGGAATCAGCGAGATCAGGATCAAATACAGTCCGCCAACCAGCGTGATCCGGGTAAGAACGTCATTGATGTAATCGCGGGTACGATGTCCTGGACGTATTCCAGGAATGAATCCACCATGCTTGCGCATGTTGTCCGCCACGTCTCCCGGATTAAACACGATGGAAACGTAGAAATAGGCAAAGAAAAGAATCCCGAGGCAGTAGAGCAGAGTGTACAGGGGATAGCTTGGGGTAAGCTGCCGCAGCAGCGAGCCGAAATATCTGGAACTGGAAAATCTCTGGGAAAGCCCCAGCATCGTGGGAATGCTGAGCAGCGAAGAAGCAAAGATCACCGGCATTACGCCGCCGGAGTTGATACGGAGCGGCAAATGCGTGGACTGCCCGCCCATGATACGGCGCCCAATGACGCGTTTGGCGTACTGCACGGGAATACGCCGCTCGGCCCGTTCCATATAAACGATAAAGGCAACGACCAGCACCATCATCACCACGAGAATGGCCAGCGCCGGAATGGTGAATCCACCCCATGCCTGCTTCTGGGCTTTATCGTAAAGCTGTGCGATGCCGTTCGGCAGGCCTACAACAATGCCCGCAAAAATAAGCAACGACATGCCGTTTCCGATGCCGCGCTCGGTAATCTGCTCACCCAGCCACATAATGAATACGCTGCCAGCCGTGAGCGTGACCATCGTAAGCAGAATGAAACCGGGTCCGGGGTTTACTACCACGCCCTGTTTTTCAAGAGCGTAGGCAATCCCCACAGACTGCAGGATAGAAAGAATGAAGGTAAGATACCGGGTCCACTGGGTGATTTTTCGCCGCCCCAGTTCGCCTTCCTTCTGCAGCCGGGCCAGAGGCTCCCACACTACCGTGAGCAGCTGCAGGATGATCGAAGAAGTGATATAGGGCATGATGCCCAGCGCGAAAATCGTGAATCTCTTCAGATTGCCGCCGCTGAACAGATCATAGAAGCTCAGCAGTCCGCCACCCTGCTGGTTGAAAATTTTCTCCAGCGCATCGTGGTTGATTCCCGGGGTGGGGATGTGAGACCCCAGCCGATACACCGCAAGCATGGCCAGCGCAAAAAGCACGCGCTTGCGCAAATCTGGTACGCGGAATATGTTGGCAAATTTTTCGATCATGAAGTCACTTCTTTGGTTTCTTCGCGCCTGTATCAGCTGCCGGAGCAGCGCCGAGCACTTCAGCCTTGCCGCCGGCTTTGGTTATTTTCTCCATCGCCGATTTGGAAAATTTGTGCGCCTGCACCGTGAGGGCCGACTTGAGCTCGCCATCGCCCAGCACCTTGATGAGATCGTTTTTGCTCGCCAGGCGATGCTTTACCAGCACCTCAGGCGTAATGTTGCTCTCACCCAGCTCCGCCAGCCGATCCAGATTTACGACCTGATATTCGGTGCGGAAAATGTTGGTGAATCCGCGCTTGGGCAGCCGGCGATGCAATGGCATCTGCCCGCCTTCGAAGCCGCGCATCAGACGCGATCCGGAACGCGATCCCTGGCCTTTGTGGCCGCGGGTGGACGTCTTGCCCATGCCGCTGCCCATACCACGACCGATGCGCTTGCGGTTCGCCGTAGCGCCTTTCGGGGGTCTCAATGTTGAAAGATTAGTTGGCACTTGTTTCCTCTTTTTGCGCAGCCCTGCTTTGCAGCGGCTACTCGGTTGCCCTGTCCATTATTCCATTACTATGCGACGATCTGCACCAAATGGGGGATTTTCGCGATCATCCCACGAATTGAGGGAGTATCTTCCCGTTCCACAATCTGGTTCAGCCGGGTAAAGCCCAGCCCTTTGACCACCAGCTTGTGCTTTTTCGGAGTACAGATTTTAGAGCGCACATACTGAATGCGAATTTTCTTTTTTCCCGCGGTCATAATTACAGCTCCTGCGCGGCCTTGCCGCGAATCGCGGCGACTTCCTGCCGGTCGCGAAGTTTTTTCAACGCGTCAAACGTCGCCTTGATTACGTTGTGGGGATTGGCGGTTCCAAGCGATTTGGTCAGCACGTTCTGCACGCCAGCCGAGGTCATCACTGCCCGCACTGCACCGCCGGCAATCACGCCCGTACCTTCCGGAGCTGGCTTGAGCAGCACCATGCCCGACCCAAAGCGCCCCAGCACCGCGTGCGGAATGGAGCTTTGCGTCAGGTTGATCCGGAAAAGGTTCTTCTTGGCTGATTCGATTCCCTTGCGGATGGCCTGCGGAACCTCCTTGGCCTTCCCGGAACCGTAACCGACCACGCCCGCACCGGGATCACCCACCACCACCAGCGCCGCAAACGACATGTTTTTTCCGCCCTTGACCACCTTGGTCACGCGGTTAATGGCGACTACCTGGTCCTTGAGCTGGTAGCTGCCGGCATCGAGTTTCTTTTTTGTCGCTATTGCCATTCTTTTAAAACTCCAGACCTGCTTCGCGGGCCGCGTCGGCCAGTGCCTTGATGCGTCCGTGATAGAGATATCCACCGCGATCAAATACGACTTTTTTTACGCCTTTTTCCTGGGTGCGCTCCGCGATCAGCTTGCCTATTTCTTTCGCGCTGGCCACGTTGCCGCCCGTCCGCTTGCTGCCTTTTTGCCCCTGAACGGTGCTGGCCGCCGCGATAGTGGTACCGCTGACATCGTCAATCACCTGCGCGTAAATGTGGTTGAGCGAGCGATACACGTTCAGCCGCGGACGCTCCGCCGATCCGGACAGCCTGTTCCGCAGCCGCGCATGAATGCGCTTGCGGGTCTTGTCTTTGGAAATCTCAGGAATCATTTATTCAGTCCTTTGCTTCGTAGAGCCAGGGCCCCACGATCAAATCAGCCCTTCATAATAATTCGGAAACAATTCACTGGCGCTCTTTAACCCGGGCAATCGAGACGGCCAAACCGCCTCAGATTACTTCGTCACCAGTTATTTCGCTCCGGTTTTTCCGACCTTCTTCTTCAGCTTCTCGCCTACGTAACGAATACCTTTTTGCTTGTAGGGATCCGGCGGCCGCAGACTGCGAATATCCGAAGCAACCTGCCCGACTTTCTGCCGGTCAATGCCGCTGACCGTCAGCCGGGTTTGTTTCGCGTCAATCGCGACCGTAACGCCGGTGGGCAGCGGAACTTCGATGGGATGCGAATATCCCAGGGTAAACACCACCATGTTCTTTCCCTTGAGCTCGGCGCGATAACCGATGCCAACGATTTCCAGCTCTCTCGCCCAGCCTTTGGTGACTCCCTCAACCGCATTGCTCACCAGAGCGCGCACCAGACCATGCACCGCTGCGTAGCTATCGCTTTCGCGGATGACATTAATATGGCCGTTTGCAGTCTCCAGCTTAACCCCGGAAGGAAGGTGGGACTCCACCACGCCCTTGGGGCCCTGCACCACAATGGTGTTTCCCTTAATTTCATATTTCACTCCCTGCGGGAGTGGAACCGGTTTTTTTCCGATACGTGACATTTCGATACTTCCTTCTGTAAGTGAGTCCCTCGATTGAATCCAATCGAGTTCCACGATGTTCAGGCCCTTAGCTCTTAGCGTGCAAGCTGCCGACAGCTTATCTAATGGCCACCCTGCTACATAAGCTAAGGGCTAAAGGCCAGGAGCTAAAAGCCGCTTTCTTACCATACCTCGCACAGCACTTCGCCGCCCACGCCTTCTTTGCGCGCCTGGCGACCTGTCATCACGCCCCGGGGCGTGGTAAGAATATTGATGCCCAACCCGCCCAGTACGCGGGGAATCTCATTTCGTCCCACATACACACGGCAGCCCGGGCGGGAAACCCGCTGCAGACTGGCGATAGCCGCATTATTATCGGGGCCGTACTTCAGGTAGATACGGAGGACTTTTCTGCCTTCTTCTTCCGTGGTCTTGAAGTTGACGATGTAACCTTCTTCTTTCAAAATGCGCGTGATCTCCAGTTTCAGTTTTGAAACGGGGACATCGAGCTTCTGATGCCGCGCACGGATTGCATTACGAATGCGCGCCAGTAAATCGGCGACCGGATCGGTCAAACTCATTTTCGTTCATCTCCTCTTATCGTCACCCGTTTGCCCCGGATACCGGGGAACCTGCCGTGACGTTAAACCAAGCCGTTAGCTCTTAGCTGTTGGCCCTTAGCCTTGCCGTGTAAGCTTCTAACAGCTAAAGGCTAAGTACTAAAGACTTCCTTCTTACCACGAACTCTTGGCAACGCCGGGGATCTCTCCCTTGAGCGCCAGACCGCGGAAACAGAGACGGCACAGGCCGAACTTGCGCAGAAAGCCGCGCGGCCTTCCGCAAATGCTGCAGCGGTTACGGTGCTGGGTCGAAAACTTTGGTTTCTTTGCTTCTTTGGCAATTTTTGCTGTTGTCGCCATAAACCTTCCAATATACGATTCGTCGTTCCGCGCAACTGCCTGCCTTCAGGCCCCTTGCTGTTTGTTACTTGCTGATCGCTTCTCTGAACGGCATTCCCATGTGCTTGAGCAGCGCACGCGCCTCATTGTCGTCCCGGGCCGTGGTCACAATCGTCACGTTCATTCCCTTCAGCTTATCCACCCGCGAGTAATCGATTTCCGGAAAAATAAGCTGGTCGCGCAGGCCGAGTGTGTAATTTCCACGTCCATCGAACGATTTGGTCGAGACACCGCGGAAGTCGCGCACGCGCGGCAGGGCCACGTTAATCAGGCGGTCCATAAATTCATACATATGCTCGCCCCGCAGGGTGACCATGGCGCCAATCGCCATGCCTTCGCGCACCTTGAAAGCAGCAATGGATTTCTTGGCCCGGGTAACTACCGGTTTCTGTCCCGCGATCTGGCCGAGGTCATTGACCAGCGGGTCCAGCATCTTGGTGTTCTGCGTTGCCTCGCCCACACCCATATTGACTACGACCTTGTGCAGCCGCGGAACGGCCATGGGGTTCTTCAGGCCCAGTTCTTTCACCAGCGCCGGGGCGATCTCTTTGTGAAACTTCTCTCTCAGTCGTGCTGCCATTCTTCTGTTTCCTTCTCCCGCGGTTTCGGAGTGATTACCGGTTCGCAGGGTGTTCAATTTGACTGGACGCGGTTACTTGTCCAGCGGCGCGCTGCATTTGCGGCAAACGCGAATACTTTTTTCGCCTGACTTCTGGTGGCCAATCCGCGATGGTCCGCAGGTGGAACACACAATCATGACATTGGAAATCGAGATGGGCGATTCCTGCTCCGCGATTCCGCCCTTGATCCTGCGCTGCGGATTGGGCCGAAGGCTCTTCTTTACCATCATTACATGCTCGACCAGGACCCGGCCTTCCGCCGGAATCACACGCAGTACCCGGCCCTGCTTACCTTTGTCGCGACCGGCGATTACCTTCACCGTGTCATTGCGCTTGATGTCAACTCGTTTATGCATTTCCTTAACCTTTTGCCTGTTGCCGCGGAGCACTCGGCCCGCTGCTGCTGGGCCGCTTACAGAACCTCGGGAGCAAGCGACACGATTTTCAAAAACTTCCTCTCGCGCAGTTCGCGAGCCACGGGACCAAACACGCGCGTGCCAACCGGCTCGCCGGCGTCGTTGATGAGCACAGCGGCATTCTGGTCAAAACGGATGTATGTGCCGTCGCGACGACGATGCTCTTTCCGCTGGCGAACAATCACGCACTTGACCACGGTACCTTTTTTGGCGGTCCCGTCCGGCGAGGCTTCCTTCACCGCGGCAGTAATCACATCGCCCAGGCTGGCATTCAGGCCTGTGTGTCCGCCCAGGGGCAGGATCATCTGCAGGCGGCGGGCCCCGCTGTTGTCCGCCACATCAAGAATACTTCTCATCATTACTGCCATGTCGGTTCTCCCTAGCTCGCTTTAGGCGCGGACTCTTCACCCGCCACCAGCTTGGCTTTTTGAATCACGCTTTTTAGCTTCCAGCGCTTCAGGCGCGACAACGGGCGGCTTTCTTCGATCTCCACCGTGTCTCCCACATGCGCGGTTTCGCTCTCATCATGGGCGTAAAACTTTTTCGCCTTGGCCACCACCCTGCGATACAGGGGATGCGCCTTCTGCCGGATGACCTGCACCACAATGGTCTTGGCCATGCTGGTCGACACCACTTTCCCAATCTTGGTGCTGCGACGGCCCGGCTGCTGCTCGGTTGTTGTTTCTGCCATTTACTTCTTCCTCTTTGTTGTGGCGGTAGTTTTCGCGGGCTTGCTCGCTTTGGCAGGGCCGCTGCGCCTGGCCGCCGGCTTTGCCGCGGCACTCTTTTTCGCCACTGCGGCCGGTGCGCTGCCTGAGGCCGCTGAAGCCGCCTTTTTATGGTGCTTAATGCCGAGCTCCTGCTCCCGCACGATGGTCTTGATGCGGGCCACGTCCTTGCGCAGCTCCTGAAGCTTTTTCAGGCTTTCGGTCTGCCCCATTTTGAGCTGGAACTTCAGCCGGAAGAGCTGATCGTTCATCTCGCGCTGCTGCTGTATCAGCTCCGGCCCGGTCAAATTTCTGATTTTCTCTGCATCCATAATAATTCTTTTTCTTCCCCGAAGGATTTAATGCGCGTCGTGCCGGGCCACAAACCGGGTCCGCAGCGGAAGCTTGTGTGAAGCCAGCCGCATTGCCTCCATGGCATCGGCACGGTTCACGCCTTCCATCTCAAACAAAATCTTTCCCGGGCGGACTACGGCGATCCAGTGGTCCGGAGCACCCTTGCCCTTACCCATACGAGTTTCAGCCGGCTTCTTGGTTACCGGCTTGTCCGGAAACAGACGCACCCAGATCTTCCCCGCGCGCTTGATAAAGCGCGTCATAGCCACACGGCAGGCCTCAATCTGACGGTCCGTAACCCATCCCGGCTCCAAAACCTTGAGCCCGAAATCGCCGAAAGACAGTTCGGCCCCGCGCCACGCCTTGCCCCGCATACGACCGCGCTGTTGCTTGCGGTACTTAACTTTTTTTGGCATTAACATAAGTTCAATCCCTTGTTGCCGCTAAAAAACCAGCCTTGAGTACTTAGCTCCCAGCCTTTAGCCATTTGTCTTCTCACGTCACCCTAAAGGTTTAGTGCTGATGGCTAACGGCTGTTTATTAAAACGCTCCCGCGCCCGCCGGCTGCTCCGCTGTCTTCTTTTTCGCGGGCAGAATGTCGCCACGGTAAACCCATGCCTTCACTCCGATCACGCCGTAGGTGGTGCGGGCCTCGGAAAAGCCATAGTCCACGTCGGCGCGCAGGGTATGCAGCGGCAAACGTCCCTGCAGATACCACTCGGAGCGCGCAATTTCGTTTCCGTTCAGGCGGCCCGATACCCGGACCTTGATGCCTTTGCAACCGAAGCGCAGGGCCGAATCCACGGCCTTACGCATGGCGCGGCGGAAGCCGACTCGCTTTTCGAGCTGCAGCGCGATCGACTCCGAAACCAGCTGCGCATCCAGTTCAGGTTTGTGGACCTCCTGGATGTCGATGAAGACGTCACGCGAGGTGCGCTTCTGCAGGTCCTGCTTCAGTTTGTCAATCTCGGTGCCCTTGCGGCCGATAATGATGCCCGGACGCGCCGTGCGAATAATAATGCGCAGCTTGTTGCCCGGACGCTCGATATCAACCGAGCTGACGCCTGCCGACTTGAGCTTTTCCTTCAGCTCTTCCTTCAGCTTCACGTCTTCGAGAAGCAGCTTATTGTAATCACGCTCGACAAACCAGCGCGATTTCCACGGCTTGGTGTAGCCGAGGCGGAATCCGTATGGATGAACCTTCTGTCCCATATATTTCCTCTGTTCCTACTTCTTTCCAGCCGTCTTGCGAGCGGCGGGCTTTTTCCTGGCTACAACTTTCTTTTTGCTCGCGGAGGGAGCGGCTGCGGCCGTATCTTCCTCGCCCACTACCGTCGTCGCCAGGGCTTTCCGGTTCTGCTCGCTCCGGTCGGCCAGCACAATTTCCATGTGCGCGATGCGGCGCTGGTAGTGATACGCGCGACCCATCGGGGCCGGACGAATACGCTTCATGCGCGGCCCATCATTGGCAACGGCGTGCCGTACGTAAAGATTGTCCACGTCGACATCGAGACCTTTTTCGTCACGGAGATACGTGGCATTGTCCACCGCCGACCGCAACAGCTTGAAAATCGCGGGGGCAATACGCTTCTTCGTAAACTGCAGCGTCGTGAGCGCGTTCTCAACCCTCTTGCCCCGGATCAACTCCAGCACCAGCCGGGCCTTTTGCGGCGAAACTCGCATGAACTGCGCTTTTGCTCTAAATTCCATAGAATTTTCCTTCGCAATAACCTGGTTACTTCGGCGGTCCAGCCGGCTTGGCCGTGGTTTCCGTTGCGGCACGAACCGAGTGGCCCTTAAACTGACGGGTAAATGAAAACTCGCCCAGTTTGTGTCCCACCATGTTTTCAGTGATGTACACCGGAATGAACTTTTTTCCGTTATGCACGGCGACGGTGTGTCCCACCATCTCCGGCGAAATCGTGGAGCGGCGCGACCAGGTACGAACCACTTTCTTTTCGTTTCTCTGGTTCAGCTCGTCCAGCTTTTTGAGCAGATGGCCGTCAATATGCGGCCCTTTTTTAAGTGAACGCGCCATTATTTCTGTCTCCTGCTGACAATAAACTTGTCGGTGCGCTTATTATTGCGGGTCTTGTAACCGCGCGTGGGCTGGCCCCAGGGAGTGACCGGATGCCGGCCGCCGGAGGTCTTACCCTCACCACCGCCGTGTGGATGGTCCACCGGGTTCATGGCCACACCGCGATTCACCGGCTTTTTGCCCAGCCAGATATTGCGTCCCGCCTTGCCGATGGCCACATTTTCGTGGTCCACGTTGCCGATCTGGCCTACGGTCGCCATGCAGTCAATCAGCACCTTGCGGGTCTCGCCCGAAGGCAGCTTGATCAGGGCATATTCGTCCTCTTTGGCCACCAGCTGCGCCGCCGCCCCCGCCGAACGCACCATCTGCGCGCCCTTGCCCGGCTTGAGTTCAATGTTATGCACTGTGGTGCCGGGAGGAATATTGCGCAACGGCAGGGCATTGCCGACCAGAATGTCCGCCTCTGGTCCGCTTACCACTTTCTGCCCCACCTTCAGCCCCACAGGCTGAAGAATGTAGCGCTTCTCGCCGTCCAAATAGGAGATAAGGGCGATACGCGACGAGCGGTTAGGATCGTACTCAATCGAAACCACTGTTCCCGGAACTCCGGCCTTGTCGCGCTTGAAATCAATGTCACGCAGCTTACGCTTGTGACCGCCACCGCGATGCCAGATAGTGATGTCGCCCCGGTTACGGCGTCCGCCAGTGCGCAGCTTGATCCGGGTCAGCGGTTTGTGCGGCCGGTCGGTCGTAAGTTCGTCGTTGGTCAAAGTAGTCTTTGTCCGCAACGACGGCGTCATCGGTCTGTAAGTTTTAATGCCCATAAGATCAGCCTTTGGTACTTAAATCTCAGCCACTAGTTTCAGTCAGTGGCCTCTTTTTTTCTTTTTTCCATAAGCAATCTGGCACTACAGTCGCCGGATTGCGCTGCTGCAGGAGCCTCCGCACGCTAACCACATACTGGATCCCAAGCGGTCCACCCTGAACTAAAGGTTCTGTGCGTACTCCGGCATCTTTTCGCCCGACTTCAGCCTTACGTAGGCCTTTTTCCAGTCAGGACGGTAGCCGGAAAACTTTCCACGGCGACGCTCTTTCCCGACGAAGTTGGCAGTGCGTACCGAATCAACTTTTACGTTGAAGACCTTCTGCACCGCATCCCTGACTTCCGTCTTGGTGGCTTTTGCAGCGACTTCAAACACCAGAGTGCCTTCGGTTTCCTTTACGCCCAGGCCCTTTTCGGTAATCACCGGACGGCGAATAATCTGATATGCGGACTTCATTACGCCACCTCCGCTTTGTGCTTCGGTGCGCTGGCTTTCAGCGCGTCCTGCAGCTTCTCAATCGCTGTCTGCGAAAAAATCGCGGATTCAAACCGCAGCAGATGGTAGGGATGCACCCGATTTCCCGCCACCAGCTCAACACCGGCGATATTGCGCGCGCTTAGCTCAAGATTGCGGTTTTCCTGCGTGGAATCCACCAGCAGCGCTGTTTTTTGCACTCCCAGCGAATCCAGATTTTTACGGAAGACTTTTGTTTTGGCTTCCGTCAGCTCAAAGCTCTGGACCACCGTCAGCTTGCCGTCAGCCAGCTTGGCCGCCAGCGCGGAACGCAGTGCGCCCAGCAGCTTTTTGCGGGGAAACTGGTAGTCATAAGAGCGCGGCTGCGGTCCGTGAACGGTACCGCCATGACGCCACAGAGGCGACCGGATGGAGCCCACACGGGCGCGGCCCGTGCCTTTTTGCTTCCACAACTTTTTTCCGGCGCCGGAAACCAGCTTTTTGTTTTTGGTGGCATGGGTGCCGGCGCGCTGTCCGGCGCGGTAATGCTTTACCGCTTCCCACAGCAGGTCTTCGTTAACTGCACCAAAGACCTCGTCGGCCAGCTCCAGCGTGCCGGTCTTTTTGCCATTGAGATCAACTACATCAATCTTCATAAAATCAGCTCTTAGCTTTTAGCCATTGGCTTTTAGCTTTGTTTTGTTACTGCGTTCGACTTCACAATCCCGAGAGAACTCGCCCAAATCGCCGCGTTCTCCGATTTACATGAGCCACGGGCCCGCGCCCGAACCCTTAACTATTTCTTTTTGCCGGCAGCGGCCTTCTTGGCTGCCTTCAATGGATCGAGAGTGGTTGAACCGGCGAAGCCGCGACGCTCGCGTGGCGGTTTCTTTGACTTCAGGATCACCACATATCCGTTCCGATGTCCGGGAACCGCGCCTTCCACCAGAATCAGGTTCTCTTCGGGATCAATACCTCTGATCTTCAGATTGCGCACCGTCACCTGGTCCACGCCCATGTGACCAGACATGCGCTGTCCAGGAAAAGTACGGGAAGGAAACGACGAGGCACCGATTGAACCCTGGACCTGGAACATGTGTCCGTGGGCCGCGGGACCGCCGCCGAAGTTATGGCGCCGCACGACGCCGGCAAAGCCGCGCCCCTTGCTCACGCCCACAACATCCACGTATCTCTCGGAGGAGAAGATGTCCACCAGGACTTTGTCTCCTACCTTGACGCCATTCGGGCTTCCCTGGGCATCCGCCGGCTGTTCGCTGGCTGCAACGGCATCCGCTGCTTCCACCGCAACTTCACGCATGAACTTAACCGGAGGCAGGTTATGCTTGGCAAAATGGCCCTTCATCGGCCCGGTAACATTCTTGCCCTTTACGAACTCAACCAGGCCAATTTGCGCCGCATCATATCCATCTTTGCTGGCGCGCTTGAGCTGCGTAATCACGCATGGTCCCGCCTGCAACACCGTAACCGGATGAACCTCACCCTTGTCATCAAAGATCTGGGTCATGCCGATTTTTTTACCTAAGATTCCGTTGACCATTGCTTCCTTCTCCTCATCATTCCTCTGCCTGGAGGAACTGCAGGTTGTTCGCTTGAAACCCGGCTTTTGGCTCTTAGCTTTTAGCTATTCGCCAAGCCGTTCAGCGCTATTTGTGTTCTTTGCCGAAGGCCTTGATCTCCACATCCACGCCCGCAGGAAGATCCAGCTTCATCAGTGCGTCCACGGTGTTTTGTGTCGGCTCGAGAATGTCGATCAGGCGCTTGTGCGTACGGATCTCAAACTGCTCGCGCGACTTCTTGTCCACGTGCGGGGAACGCAGCACGCAATACTTGTTTTTCACCGTAGGCAGTGGAATCGGCCCCGCAATTTGCGCTCCGGTACGCCGGGCGGTCTCCACGATCTCACCCGTGGACTGGTCCAAAATGCGGTAATCGTACGCTTTCAGCCGTATGCGAATTCTTTCTTTTCCAATCACTCGTTTGTCCTCAAAGATCTTTTGCGGTCAGGCCGATCCAAGCCGAGGTCGCTGCCGCTGGTTACTTACTGAATAATCTCGCTGATCGTTCCCGCGCCCACGGTCCTGCCGCCCTCGCGGATCGCGAACCGCAGCCCTTTTTCCATGGCTACAGGCGTGATCAGCTCAATCGCCAAAGACACGTTATCGCCCGGCATCACCATCTCCGTTCCCGCCGGCAGCTCCGCCACTCCCGTCACGTCCGTGGTCCGGAAGTAAAACTGCGGCCGGTAGCCCTTGAAGA
>WNFP01000202.1_pt1 | contig 44341 bp, 35 predicted proteins | sample 5400201 | NCBI WGS metagenome assembly WNFP01 (sample SAMN13153355, study PRJNA577476) | soil metagenome | isolation source: 115 cm saprolite under Madrone tree | place: USA:California | collected 2016-06-14 | reverse complement strand
AAACTGATGATGAGATCGGGAATGCCATCCCCGTTCACATCGTCCGCCGCGATTCGAAGCCCACCGGAGGGCGCGACCAAATCTACAGATCGCAGCCCGCCGTCGCCGAGCTGAACTTGAATCCGGTAAATTGTTTGAGAAGAACTATTCGACCCCGGTTCAATAGTCGCCAGATTCGGGCGACCATCCCCGTCAAAATCGGCAATGGCAAAGTCTAAGCGACGCCCAGTCGTAGGCGAACTCACATTACTTGCTTGCGCTGGTATGCTACTAAAGAAGGATGCAACAAGTACGAGCAAACAGACCCGCAGGGAAGCGAGCAGCGGGATGAGCCGCCTAGCCAATTTGCTCCGCGCATGCACGTCTGAAATCACAATGACTCGTATTAGTGCATCGTCATTCAACTGCCAGATTCGACGTGATTCGTAGGTTCTCCTAGCGCACGTACATCGCCAATCGGCGTTCTGGTCGAAAGTCGTTGCATCGAAAAGACTTTTGCCCTAATGGTGTGTTGCCGACTCGTGAAACTCTTTGCACAACTATGGCAAAGTTCTCCTCGTTTTCTGAAACATTTTGGGACTTGTTCGTTGCCAGGGATCATTAGACCGACGACGCGGGTTGTATCTTGACCGCCAAGGCCACTTCACAGCTTGCCCGTCCATATTGAAAACACCTTGGTTCACTCCAGGGTCACAATTTCGGCGAAAGAATTAGAATCCGGCTGTTATCGCGAATGCATATCTCCTCGTGCCTGCCATTCTTTGCCCCATGACCAAGGGTGGCAATCTTGCATTCGCTGGCAGGCCTCCGCGGTTCTTTTTCTCTCTCTGTGAATTCAGATAGAGTGGACCTGGACATCATCCAGGCAGTTCCCGCGCCATTTGACAGGTTTGCATTCCTTGTATACCGTGCCCGCCATGAGCAGCAAAAGGCCAAGTGACGCCAGCACTCCCCCTGGGGTCCTGATCGATCACGCCGCTGACGTCCTCACCTTTACCTTGGATAACCCCAGCCACGGCAACGAAGCCACCGGCGCCATGTTGGACGAAATGCTGATCGAACTCCGCAAGGAGGCAACAAAGCCCCGCGCCCGGGTTTTGCGCATTCGAGCGCGCGGCAATGTTTTCTGCACGGGGCGTGAGCGCACGGGCCGCACCCTAGCGGCAATCCGTCGCGAATCGGCGCGCCTGATAGAGTTCAAAGTCGCCTTGCGGTCCTCGCCACTAATTAGTGTCGCGGAGGTGCAAGGAGACGCTCTCGGGTTCGGCTTCGGCCTCGCAATCGTGTGCGACTTCGCGCTCGTCGCGGACCACGCCTCGCTCGCTTTCCCCGAGATGCGTTCCGGCCTGGCCCCCGTCGCCATCATGTCCTATCTCGGCGAATACGTGCTCCCCCGCTTCGCATTTCCCCTTATTTTCTTTGGTGAGCCCATCGACCCGCATCGCGCGCAACAAATTGGTCTGATCTCGCAAGTCTGTACCCCCGCTCGCCTCTCGGCCGATGCCGACGCTCTCGTCGAGCGTATCCTGCGGCTCGACCCATCCGCGGTGCGCCGCTGCAAAAGCTTTTTTCTCAGCGCCCAGCAAAACTCCTTCGATCAGAACTGCGGTCTTGCCGTCGACGCTTTGACGAAAGGCAGCCTGGCCTTGCTCGCGAGAAGGAAATGAAGGCACTCCTGACCGCGGACTCAGGAGCGCGTCTCGATCGTCTCCCTATCTCCAGCTTCCATCGCCGCATCATGCTGTTGATCGGCACTGGCATGTTTTTCGATGGCTTTGATATCTACGTCGCCGCCACGGTTCTCGGTGCCACGCTAAAGAGCGGTTTTTCCACCATGGGCCAGAACGCGCAGTTCATGTCCGTCACATTTGTCGGCATGATGCTGGGATCGTTTCTGACCGGCTTCCTCGGCGACCGCTACGGCCGCCGCTTCACGTATCAAGCCAATCTGGCCATCTTCGGGCTGGCCGCCATCGCTTCCGCCTTCGCTCCCTCGATGACGGTGCTGACCCTGTTGCGCTTCATCATGGGAGTGGGGCTCGGAGCTGAAAATGTCGTCGGATACTCGACGATGACGGAGTTTGTCCCTCCCGAGGCCCGCGGCAAGTGGCTTGGCGGCATGAACCTCATCGTAGTGTCTGGCTTGCCGGTCGCCGCACTCCTCGGAACACTTATCATCCCGCACTTCGGATGGCGCGCGATGTTCGCGCTCGGCGGACTGGGCGCGCTGGTCGTCTGGTATCTGCGTAAGGCGTTGCCGGAGTCGCCACGCTGGCTGGAATCGGTCGGGCGAACCGCCGAAGCCGAGGCCCTCCTGCAATCTATCGAAAGGGAGGTCTCGCAGCAGCACGGTTCTCTTGTGCCTCCCGTGCCGCACTCCTCGGCTCCTCCTTCCACAAATCTCGGTTCCCTGCTCAGTCCGGCGCTGTTGCCTCGCATGATCGTCGGAGCCACGACTCTGATCGTGATGAACACCTTAATCTTCGGGTTCGTGACCTGGCTGCCCTCCTTTTTCGTGCAGGAGGGGCTAAGCATCGTCACCTCCTTCCGTTACTCGTTCATTATGTCGCTCGGCGCCCCACTCGGGTCGGCCATCGGAGCCTTCGCTGCAGACTCCTGGGGGCGCAAGCCCACGATCGTCGGGGCGTCCCTGCTCACCATGGTGCTCGGCGGCATTTATCCGTTCATCCATCAGCCGGCAGCTTTGATCACCATCGGCTTCTTGCTGACCATTCCCATTTATATCCTGGTCGCTACGCTCTTTGCGATTTACATTCCTGAATTATTCCCCACGGAAGTGCGCCTGCGGGCATCGGGGATCTGCAACACCTTTGGCCGCGGTGCAACGATTCTCACGCCTTTCCTGACCGTCGCCTTGTTCCGCACTTACGGGATTCGCGGCGTCCTCAGTCTGATGATCGGTTTTCTCCTTGGACAGATCGTAGTCGTCCTGCGCTTTGGAATTGAGCCCAAAAAGCGGCGGCTTGAGGACATGGAACAGGGCTAAAATGCAGGGCGGTTCTGGAGGAAATCAATGAAGCGCCCGGCTATCTGGTCTCTGCTCGTATCTCTCGTAGTTGCTTGTTCCATCCATGCGCAGTCCAAACTCCCCGTAAATTGGGAAGAGTTGACGGCTGCTGACTTTCGCGAAGCCATCCAGCTATCCAAGGGCACCTGTTTGCTGCCATTTGGCATTCTGGAAAAGCATGGGCCGCACTTGCCTCTGGGCACGGACCTTCTGAACGTTCGCCATGCCTCATTGCAAGCAGCGCAGCGGGAGTATGCCGTCGTTTTCCCGCAGTACTACTTCGGACAAATTTTTGAAGCCAAGCACGAACCGGGAACCGTGGCCTACAGCATGGAACTCCAGTTAAAGCTGCTCCAGGAAACGACCGATGAAATGGCACGCAACGGGTGCAAGAAGATCGTCATTGTGAACGGCCATGGAGGAAACGAACATTTGCTTCCCTTTTTCGCCCAGGCGCAACTCGACCGGCCTCACGATTACGTTGTTTACGTTCTTGACGGCGAACGTAGCCGTCCGGGCGGGCCGCCGAAAAAATCAACCGGCATTGATTACCACGCCGGTGAGAACGAAACCTCCAGCACCATGGTCTCCCGTCCCGACCTGGTCCACCTCGACCGCGCCACCAGCGAATCCGGCGGCGACCAGAAACGCGTGAACTTGCCCGAAAATGTGTACACCGGCATCTGGTGGTACGCCCGCTTTCCCAACCACTACTCCGGTGACGGCTCGGTCGCCACCCGGGAGCTCGGCGAGTGGAACATGAGCAATTGGATCGCCTCCACCGTCGAGGCCATTCGTGCCGCAAAGACGGATGATCAGAGTCTCAAACTCCAAAACGAATTCTACGAAAAAAGCAAACATCCCCTTGATACCCGGCCATAATACGCGACCTTGACCGGCGCAACCGGGGTCGCTCAAATCAGGATGATCGGCAGAAATCGTCAGCGCGACTTGCGGAGTTGTTCCACCCAGCGGGAAAGCATGCCCTGGTAAGGCGCCTCAACGTCAATGAATTCAACGCCCATGCCGATCCGAGGTTTCACGATACGCACTACCGCCAGGGCTTGCACGCTTTGGTCCTTGCGCGTGAGCGTGATTCGTATGCGGGTGTTCAAAGGGAACGGCCGGCTGGTGCAGACGAACGCGCCGCCCATGGAAATGTCGGACGTAACGCCATCTGCCTTTGCTCCACTTTCCAGGTCCAGCAGCTCAACGTCTGAGGCAAACGGATACCGAATGCAGTAGCGCCGGTCGCGAACGGACATGCCCCGCGCGTCGCCTTTCAATTTTCGGTCGTCCATGGAGATTACGTTGCTCACAGTCGCTACGCCAGGCTGCAAACGGCCTTGTTTACCGGGGGGCGTGTCCGGCACCTTTTATTTTGCCCCAAGCAGCCTGACCTGTGGATTCTCAAACCATGAAGAACGCCAAAAAGACAACACCTGCTGGGCCCCGGCTGGGTCCGGCCTGGTCCCAGCAAGATATTACTTGGAACGACAAAGCGGCGATTCTCCAAGCTGTTGGCCCCTTCCTGCCATGTTAGCCTGGCTGCAGGTTTCTCTCTTATCGCGCCATGACCACACTATCCGATGGACTCCGGCAGAGTGACCGCGTCAACTTCCGCATGCCCGTGGAGGCTTCGTGGGTCTCGCCCGCCGGCGCCACCCTTACACAAGCCGCGGAAACCCTGCTCGTCAGCCGCAATGGGGGTGTCCTCCGCCTGAACGAGAAACTCTCTATGGGACAGGAGCTCCACCTGCGCCGCAACCTCGAAGGAGCCACCTGGAAAAGCACGCGCGCCCGCGTGGTCGCCGAAATCGACCAAGACCCGCCCAATCACTTCCTTTACGCCATTCATATTCTCGATCCGCACTCCGACTTCTGGGACATCGACTTCCCCGCTCCTCACAAAGCCGAGGAGGCCCTCGCGCGTCTCCTCATGGAATGCAGCTTCTGCCAACGCCGCGAAGTCGTCTATCTCAACGAGCTGCAGCTGAAATCCTTCGAAGTCCGCAAATGCATCGCGCGTCACTGCCGCCTTTGCGACTCGCCCTCCATCTGGATTGAATCCCAATCCGAAATCCGCGATCCGCAAAACGGTGCATCGGGGAGCACCGTCGAAGACCGCGTCATTCCTCGCCGCAACCGCACTCGCGTCAAGGCCCGTGTCCTCGCTTGCATTCGCCGCCGCGGCTTTCAGGAGGAGATCGCCGTCTGTGAGGATTTGTCCAAGGGCGGGCTCAGCTTCCGCAGCCGCAATCAATATGCCGAAGGTTCCCGCGTCGAAGTCGCCGTGCCCTTCACCCCCGGGGCCGGCGCCATCTTCGTTCCTATCCGCATCGTCTTCTCTCAATCCATCCCCACCGCCGGCCTCTATCGCCACGGCGCCGCCTACATCAAGCCTCCCCTGGACGTCTGAGACACGCCAACGCGGGCAAAAGCTCCGCCGGAGGCACGGTCTTCCTAGGTTTAGGGTGAATTTCCGTCATAGGCGAGAATGGCCCAAGAACTCGTCAATTGCCCAAATCGAAAAACTGCCCCATCTTGCGGAATTTCTCGTAGCGCGCATCGAGCAGTTCCCGGACCGGCTCGTGCACCAACGAGACCAGCTGCCGGTCCAGCACTTCATCCAGAAACCGCGCCGCCGCTTCATGATCGGTGTGCGCGCCACCCTCTGGTTCCGCCACGATTTCGTCCACAATGCCCAGCTCTTTCAAGTCCTTCGCCGTAATCTTCATGGCTGCGGCAGCTGTTTCCGATTTCGTAGAATCGCGCCAAATGATCGAAGCGCACCCCTCCGGCGAAATCACCGAGTAGAAGCTGTTCTCCAGAATGTTGACGCGATCGCCGACGGCAATCGCTAGCGCCCCGCCCGAGCCGCCCTCGCCTGTCACCGTAGCGATGACCGGCACCGGTAGCCGCGCCATCTCTCGGAGATTTCGCGCAATTGCTTCGCCCTGTCCCCGCTCTTCTGCATCGATTCCCGGATATGCCCCCGGTGTATCGATAAACGTAAGAATGGGCCGCCCAAACTTCGCCGCGAGTTGCATCACACGTAGCGCTTTCCGGTAACCCTCGGGTTTGGGCTGGCCGAAATTCCGGACCAGCCGCTGCTTCATGTCGCGTCCCTTCTGGTGGCCGATGATGGCCACGGGGCGCCCATGAAATTTCCCCAATCCCGTAATGATCGCCTTGTCGTCGGCATAGCCACGGTCACCGTGGAGCTCCATAAACTCCGTGAATAGCAGACCAATAAAATCCAGCGTGTATGGCCGCTGCTGGTGGCGCGCGATCTGCGCGCGCTGCCACGGCCCCAGGTGCGTGTAAAACTCGCGCCGCAATTCCGCGACCTGCTCGCGGATACGCCCCAACTCCGCGTCGGCATCCGCGTCTCCGGCCAGGTGGCGCAATTCTTCGACATCTTTTTCTAGGCGTTCGATTTCCTTTTGACGGTCATGCTCTTTCGCAGGGTCGGCGAACGGCTCGCGGGCTTTGGTTTTTTCTCGTGGGCTCATTCCGGCACCATTCGAACGACGCGGCTGCCACAGATTTCGTGAACCGCTTCCACCAATTCGGATGTGACTTTCACGCGCTGCTGCGCTTGTAGCACGGCCATGGAACCGTCCGGCGAGCACAATTCGAACACCACCTGGCACGGTCCCGGAGAGGCCACAAACAAATCTTCCAAACGGTCAAGAGCACTCTCGCTCAGCGATTCTATATCGATTCGAACGCGAAGCTCGTTAGGAGCAGCGCGCTCCGCCACTTCTTCAAGCCGCCGCGCCTCCTGCAGTGAAAGCCGCGTGCCTGCTTCCTCAACCTGCACGCGAACTTTCAACAGAAGCGGATTGCCGGGCTTCAAGTACTGTTCGAGGCGACCAAAACTTTCCGGAAATGCGAGGAGTTCCTGAACGCCGGTCATGTCCTGGATCGTGAAGATGGCCCAGCGCGCGCCCTTTTTTGAACGCATGGGACGCGCGCCGACAATCAGCGCGGCGACGGTAATTTCTTTTCCGTTTCGCTGCTCTTCGACTTGATCGAGAGAAACCGTTTTCAGGTCCATCAAGCGCGAAGCGTATTTCGCCAGCGGGTGGCCGGAAACGTAAAAACCGAGCATGGCGTACTCGCTCGCGAGGCGTTCTTCCTCGCTCCACGGTGCAGCCTCCCGCAATTCGAACGGTATCGGCGCGGAAGCGGCGGCGGTTCCGAACAATCCGTGCTGCCCGGATTCGCGCGTCCGGGAAGCGCGCTGCAGGGCGGCGACAGCATCATCGACGGAGGCTAGCATGGATTCGCGCGCACCAAGCGAATCCACGGCGCCCGACTTGATGAGGCTTTCAAACACGCGCTTGTTCAGAAAGCGCGACTCGATGCGTTCGCAGAAATCGTAGAGGGATTTGAATTCTCCCTGATTCAGTCGCGATTCACGAATCGCTTTGGCGGTGTTCTCGCCGACATTCTTGATCGCAGCAAGACCGAAGCGAATCGATTCACCGACAGGCGTGAAATAAAGATCGCTCTCATTCACATCGGGCGGGAGAATGGAAATGCTCATGCCGCGCGCTTCATTGATGTACTTAACGACTTTCTCGCTGTTGCCAGCATCGGAGGTCAGCAACGCGGCCATGAATTCGACGGGAAAATGTGTTTTCAGATAAGCGGTCTGATAAGCAAGCAACGCGTAAGCGCAGGAGTGTGATTTGTTGAAGCCGTAGCCGGCAAACTCCTCCATCAGGTTAAAGATGCGCTCGGCTTTTTTCTCGGGGATTTTGTTGACCGCGCACCCGGTCATGAACTTGGCGCGCTGCGCGGCCATCTCCTCTTTCTTCTTCTTTCCCATGGCGCGGCGAAGGATGTCGGCTTCACCGAGTGAAAAACTCGCCAGGAGATTGGCGATCTGCATCACCTGTTCCTGGTACAGGATGACGCCGTAGGTTTCTTCAAGAATGTCTTGCAACTGTGGAAGTTCGTAGCTGACCTTGGTCTTGCCTTGTTTGCGGTTGATGAAATCGTCGATCATACCGCCCTGGATCGGGCCCGGACGGTACAGCGCATTGAGTGCCGTGAGATCCTCGATGCGAGTCGGCTGGTAACGGCGGAGAATGTCGCGCATCCCGTGGGATTCGAACTGGAAGATGGCAGTCGTTTCGCCGCGGGCGAAGAGTTTATAGGTTTCGGCGTCGTCCAGGGCGAGATTATCGATGTCCATCTTCGAACCGCGGTTCTGTTCAATCATGCGCACGGTATCGTGGAGCACAGTGAGCGTTGTGAGGCCAAGAAAATCCATTTTCAGCAGGCCGATGCGCTCCAGCGCATTCATGTCGTATTGCGTGGTGATTTCATCGCGATTGGTCTTGTACACGGGGACGACATCGGTTAGCGGCCGTGGCGAAATAACAACGCCAGCAGCATGAGTGGAGGCGTGCCGTGACAAACCTTCGAGACGCAGCGCGACGGCCATCAAATCCTTGAGCCGTTCATCGCTATTGATGGCCGCTTTGAGCTGCGGGGCTTCTTCCAAGGCGTTTCCCAACTCGATACCGAGGGTCGCGGGAATGAGCTTGGCCAGGCGATCCACTTCGCCGTAGGGAATGTCCATGGCGCGGCCAACATCCTTCACCGCGGCCTTCGCGGCCATGGTTCCGAAGGTGATGATCTGCGCGACATTTTCACGGCCGTACTTCCGCGTCACGTATTCGATCACCTCGCCGCGCCGCCGCATGCAAAAATCGATGTCAATGTCGGGCATGGAGACGCGCTCGGGATTCAGGAAACGCTCGAAGAGCAGGTTGTACTGCAAGGGGTCGACGTCGGTGATGCGTAGGGCGTAGCTCACCAGGCTCCCCGCCGCCGAACCGCGCCCCGGCCCGACGGGAACATCTTGTGCGCGCGCGTAGTGAATGAAATCCCAGACGATCAAGAAGTAGCCTTCGTAGCGCATCTTCTTGATCATTTCGATTTCGGAGGTCAGACGGCGCTCGTATTCAGCCAGTGAATTCCGAAGGAAACCAAGCTGTGCCTGCCGCTCAAGTTGCGGAACGCGGGCGGCGAATCCCTCGCGCGCTACCGATTCAAAATAGCTCGCCGAGCTATGCCCTTCCGGGACTTTGAACTCCGGGAAAGGATTGGGGATGCGCTCAATTTTGACGTTGCAGCGCGAAGCAATGTCCACGGTGCGACTAAGCGCTTCGGGAATCTCGCCGAAAACCTGGGCCATCTCCATCGCAGACTTGAAGTAAAACTGATCGGTTTGGAATTTCATCCGATTCGTGTCGCTCATGGTCTTGCCAGTCTGGATGCAGAGCAGCACTTCCTGGGCGTGAGCGTCTTGGTGATGAAGATAATGACAATCATTGGTGGCGACCAGCGGAATTCCGGTCTCTTTCGAAAGTCGGACCAGTTCGCGATTGACATCTTTTTCGATCGGTATCCCCTGATCCTGAATTTCAAGGAAGAAATTCCCTTTGCCGAAAACATCGCGCAGGCGGTAGGCATTCTCGCGCGCCCGATCGTATTTCTGATCCACGACCGCTTCGGTCACTGGCCCGCGAAGACAGGCGGAGAGCGCAATCAAGCCTTTGCTGTGTTTGGCAAGCAAATCGTAGTCAATGCGGGGGCGGTAGTAGAAGCCCTCGAGAAAGCCGGCGGAGACCAACTTGATTAAATTGTGGTAGCCCTCCAGCGACTCGCAGAGGAGCACCAGATGATTCGAACCGCGCATTCCGGGTTCGGCGTCGCCGCGATCCTGGCCGTTGCCCCCCTCGGTTTTTTCGCCGCGGTCATGGCGGCTGCCCTTGGCCACGTAGACTTCGCAGCCGATGATCGGTTTGACGTCGCGCTTGCTGGCTTCATAGAAGAAATTCGCGGCGGCAAAAAGATTGCCGTGATCGGTGATGGCCACGGCGGGCATTTTCTGCCGGGACGCTTCGTCCAAGAGCTCGGAGGTTTCGCAGGCCCCATCGAGCAGGCTGTAATCGGTGTGAACGTGAAGATGAACAAACTGCGGTTGGCCCATGGAACTCGATTCTAACAGGATACTCAAAAAGTCGATATGCCGCGCACCAATCGAAACCGCGAATCGGTCGATTCGGTTTGTTTACGGCGTCACACGGATGCGCGGTTGTTGAGGTTGGGCTAAGCGCGTTTAGCCTTTTCCGAGAATGTCATTGGCCTTGGCGGTCCGGACAAAGGGTGTGGGTTGGCGATTATGTTCTTCGACATATGCGAGGGATCGATTCTTGGAGAGCTCCCTTTCCGGGAGATTCGATTACCCAACGTGCCCCTCCCACCGGCGGAAGTCCACCGCCAAACCGGGGCGTTACTTGCGCCCGTGACTCTTCTTGCCAGGCGCCGCACCCCTGCTCTGAGAGGCCGGGGCCGCATGCTTTGCGTGGGGCTTGGGGCGCGCAGGTTTCCCCTTGGCGGCATGCGGTGTCGCTTCGATTTTCGCAGCCGCGTGCTTCTTGTGAGCAGCGTCGCCCATCGCCACAGCGGCGTGAGCTTTGTCAGCACCCTTAGACGCCTTCTTTTCCTTCTCCTTCTTTTTTGGGGGTTCCTTGATGCCGCTGAGTTTTCGCAGAATTTTTTCTCTCTCCTCGGGGGTCTTCCCGCGGCCGGTAAGTTGCATGGCGAAGACTTGGTCGACAATCTGGTCGAACTTTGCTCCCCGCGGCATACCAAGCGCTTCCAGCTCGGTGGCCACCGCCGGAAGAGCAATGCGAACCGGGCGCCACTTGTTCAGGAAGGCCCGAATCTTCGAAAGGGCAGCCGATTTATTGGACTCAGCCATCAGGTACGCAATCTGATCGAGCGGAAGTTTCTCGAGAAATCGGAAAGCATCGATCGGGGCATCCATCTTGCGCCCCGTCAGCTCCCTCTGGGCCTCCAACGATTCTTCCTCAAAACCGAGCGCGGATTCCACTTCCGCCGAACGGAATCCGGCCTTCTGGAGGATGTTGGCCTGTTCCCGTTCCTTTAAGCGTCCTAAAATGGCGAGCAGCATCGGGGCAGAGAGACGCGGACGGAAACCCGCCGTGAACAGATCCTCGCGCACCTTCATCAGGCGTCCGATAGCGTCGTAAGCCGCATGTTTTTTCGCCAGGACCGGATTGATGGCCTCGAGGAGGTCGCGGTCTTCCCAAGCCTTCAGCACGACGGACGGCCTCTCTTCGCGAGCAACCGCGCGAAGCTCGCCACCGGCATCTTCCGGCGCAATGGTTTGCTGCAGATTGCGTTCGATGGCCAGGTCAAACCATTCCTGAGTGCGCTGCTCAATCTTGAAGCCCATGCGCGCCGCGAAGCGCAAGACCCGCAACAAACGGACCGGCTGGTTGGTGAAGCTGTGAATGGTGAGCGCACGCACTTCGGCGCGCTCGATGTCGGACAGGCCGTTTGTGGGATCGAGCAGCAAGCCGCGCGAGGCGGGGTTCAGGGAAATGGCGATGGCGTTGAGAGAAAAATCGCGGCGGCGCAGATCTTCCATGATGGTGGACCAGCGAATCTCAGGGCGCGTTCCCGGGCGAACGTAATGGTCGTCGCGGGCGGCGGAAATGCTCCCTTCACAGTCGCCAGCGAAGAGCACTTCAACATGACGAAGTTTCTCATCTTCGGAGATGATCCGTGCGCCACCTTTTTCGAGTTCGTGAGCGATCTTCGAGGGATTCCCCTCCACGGTAAAATCGAGATCGCGCAGCGAGGCGCCGGTAACGAGGTCGCGGACGGTGCCGCCCGTCAGATACGCATTGAATCCGAGGGCGGCGGAGAGTTCCTGCACGCGCAGCATCACCGCGCGCTGTTCGGGAGAGAGCCGGCTTTCCAGCAAAAACATGTAGTCTGGCATTGCGCTCCTTCTGCTTCAGGGTGTCCGCGCTGACTGCCGCAGTGGCACCCGCAATGGGTTCCCTGGCCTGCCGCGTTATGCACGCGGGTGATGCGCTTTGTAAATCTGCTTCAACCGCTCCTCGACGACGTGGGTGTAAATTTGGGTAGTGGAAATGTCCACGTGGCCGAGCATGAGCTGCACGGACCGGAGATCCGCTCCGCGCTCGAGCAAGTGCGTGGCAAAGCTGTGCCGCAGCATGTGCGGGGTAAGCGCCAAGCGCATACCCGCTTGGCGTCCGTAGGATGAAAGTATCTTCCACACGCCGACGCGGCTCAGCGGCCCGCCCCGCCGATTCACGAACAACGTCGAGCTGCCTGCCACTTTGCCAAGCAGCTTCGGCCGTGCGTCGCGGAGATACCTTTCGACGATGGTGAGCGCCTTCTTGCCAACGGGAACAATTCGTTCCTTGTCCCCTTTGCCGATGCAACGAACACAGCCAACTTTGCCATCGAGATCGCTGACGCGCAGCCCAGTGAGTTCCGATACACGCAAGCCGGTCGAGTACAAAACCTCGAGCATGGCGCGGTCTCGCAAGCCGAGAGGGGTCTTGACATCGGGCTGGGAAAGGAGGCGGTCGACTTCCTCGAGGCGGAGATAGCCCGGCAAGGAGCGCCGGATTTTCGGCGATTCGAGACTCACGGAGGGATCTTCCGGAATCAGATCCTGGATCTGAGCAAAACGGAAAAAGTTACGCAGGGTGACCAGGTGCCGCGCCACTGTCTTGCTCTCGAGCTTTTGACGATAAAGTCCGGCGAGGAAATCCACAAGATCGTCGCGGCTGACGGCCTCGAGGCTCAGCCTGCGTTTGCGCGCAAATTCATCGAATTTTACGAGATCGCGACGATACGCAGATACGGTGTTGGAGGAGAGGCCCTTCTCCACCCGCACGTGAGTCAAAAATGCCGAAACAGTTGCCGCAATTTCCATCAGGGCTCCACGTATTCCTTCCCAGCGCCGAGCGTGCGCCGCGTTGCAATTCCGTAGACCTCCTCGATTTCATGGCAGCGGAAGAGCCAAGCAAGGGCGAGATAAAGGGCCGTCGCTCCGAGGATCAGACCGGCAAAAACGAGGAGCTGCACGAGAAAGCGCGAGCGCAGGGCGAACCCGGTGTAGTAATTCCCGAACCAGCAGGCCACGCCCATAATCGCGGCACACAAGGAAATCTTTGAAAACGAGCGGAAGATATCCAAAGTTCCGAGCGGACCGTAGCGCAGACGGAAAATAATAAAGAGTGCGAAGAAATCAAAGAAAGTAGCCAGCGCCGTGGCTAGCGCCGGGCCGCCGTTCTGGACGCGCTTGAAGAAAAATTGCAAAAAGACGATGTTGAGAACGATATTCAGAACAAGGGAGATGGAAGCGATGATCACTGGTGTCTTGGTATCTCGCGTGGAATAGAACGCCGGAACAATCAGCTTGACCGAGGCCAGGGCCGGCAGTCCGACGGCATAATAAAGAAGCGCGCGCGCAGTCAAGCGAGTCGATTCCGCGACGAACTGGCCGTGTTGGAAGAGTACGCGGATGATCGGTTCGCGCAGGATCATCAGGCCGAGTGCGGCAGGAATGGTGATGAAGGCCACAATGCGGACGGAAAACGAGAGCGTTTTCTTTAGCGATTCAAAATCCTTGGCGGCCGCCTGGTGAGACATCATCGGCAGAATCGCCGTGGCGACGGCAATCGCGTAGCCGCCCAGCACCAGCTCCATGACGCGGTCAGCGACGTACAGCGCGGCGAGGCTTCCGCCAGGCATGCGACTGGCGGTGGCAAACCGCGTGTCGATCAAGAGATTGATCTGGCCAATGCCGATACCGAAGAGTCGCGGGAGCATCAAGCGCGCCACGTCTCGAATCGCGGGATGGGCGAAGGAGATGCCGAGACGGAACGTCATGCCCCGCCGCACCAGAGCGGGCACCTGAATCAAAAATTGCAGCACACCCCCGACGAGTACGCCTACGGCGAGAGAGGTGGCGGGGTCCTTGAAATGACGCCAGACGATCCCCATCGAAAAAAGGATGGTGGCGACATTCAGGAGGACGGGCGTGGCGGCGGGCAAACCAAAAACGTGAAAGCAGTTGAGAATACCCATGGCCAGCGCCGCCAGGGCGATAAAAAACAGATAAGGGAAGATGATGCGGTTGAGATCAACCGCTTCACCGCGGGCCACATTTTCGCCCGAGAACAATTGAACCACCGCGGGCGAGAAAACCATCCCCAGAATAGTGATGACCGCAACGACCAGGGAAAGGGTCCAAAACAGACGGTTGGCAAAGTCCCAAACCTCTTCCTTCGGTTTCTCACGCATGTAAGAGGTGAACACCGGGATGAACGAGGCGGTCATGGAGCCTTCGGCCACCAGTCGACGGAAGAGATTCGGTATACGATAGGCAAGGACGTAGGCGTCGGCAGCAAAGGAAGTGCCCAGAAGGAGAGTGATGCGTTGGTCGCGGACGTAGCCAAGGACGCGGCTAGCGATGGTGACCAGGGAGATGATCGAGGCCGACTTGAGGATGTGCTTTTTATCGGTCAAAGGGCAGTGCTCCGGGGCCCTAACCCTAATGAAAACAATAAGTTGACAGGAAAAACGGACTCAACATAACATACATTTTGCCGATTGGCAAATCTGGGCCGTCCGGAACCGGGACATACCTAAATTTGAAAAATAAAGCCCCAGCGTCAACGCACAAGAAGGTCGTTGTTGTGCTCGCCGACAAGAAGCCTTTGCGCGGCTATTTGAACCCTGGGCGGCTGGGGCAAGCCGATCCCGTCGATCTGCTGACCCCGGAAGGGGAGCACATTGAGGTTCCGTTGGCGCGAGTGCGTTCGATCTATTTCGTGCGTGAGTTTTCCGACGAGTTCGAACCGGAACGCAAGGCGTTTCTGAGCCGGCCAAAACTGGACGGATTGTGGGTGAAGCTGCGTTACAACGACGGAGAAACTCTGGAAGGCGTTGTACCGAACGACTTGCTATCGCTGTTGGATAACGGATTGCAGATCACATCTCCGGACCTGAACTCTTCCACGGACCGTATCTTTGTTCCGCGTGCCGCGCTCTCTGAACTGACCGTTCTCGGCGTGGTAGGTATGGCGCGCCGCAAGCCGGCCGCTGCCGCTGCTTCACAGCCGCGCCTTTTCAACGAATAGGCTTCGAGCCCAGCTGTACTTGCCTCTTTGGCCTGTGCGAGACTCGCAGACAGCCTCTGAGGAGCTCTCTCCATGAAACTTGCCGAAGTTGCGGAGAAATTGGGATGCCGATTGGAAGGCCCACCGGAACTCGAGATTCGCGGGGTAGCCGGAATCGAGCATGCCGAAGCGGGTCAGATTACGTTCCTTGCGAATCGGCGGTACTTTCCGCTACTGAAGACCACGCGCGCTTCGGCGGTTCTGGTCGAAGAGGGAATTACTCTGGGTCGGGAGGCGGCACTGCCGGCACTCGCGGCGCTGCGCTCTGGTAATCCCTATTTGGCATTTGCTCAGGCGATCGAGCTGTTCCATCAGTCGCTCGGCTATGTGCCCGGGATTCATCCGACGGCGATCATCGCGAAAAGCTCCAGGATTGGCGAGGGGGCGCATCTCGGGCCCTACTGTTATATTGACGAAGATGTCGAAATTGGCCGCCATGCCGTGCTCCATAGCTTCGTAACTATCTATCGCGGCGCGAAGATCGGCAACGACTTCTTCGCCCATGCCCATGCTGTAGTACGCGAGTATTGCCGCATCGGGGATCGCGTGATTTTGCAAAACGGGGTGATTATCGGCGGGGACGGGTTTGGATTTGCCCATCGAGACGACGGTACTTGGTACAAGATGCGGCAATCCGGTCCTGCAGTGCTGGAAGACGACGTCGAGGTGCAAGCCAATTCCTGTGTGGATCGGGCCACTATCGGCGAAACGCGAATCGGCCGGGGCACCAAGCTGGACGACCTGGTGCTCGTTGGCCATGCATCCGCAATCGGTGCAAACACATTGCTGTGCGGCCAGGTCGGACTGGCCGGCTCGACCAAAGTCGGCGATGGCTGCGTCTTTGCCGGTCAATCCGCAAGCTCCGGACATCTTTCGGTGGGCGACGGAACGGTGGTTTACGGGCAGAGCGGATTGCCAGGGGACTTGCCCCCTCGGTCCAAGGTTGGCGGTTCCCCCGCCGTGGATGGCCGTTTGTGGATGAAAATCACCGCGGCACTCCATCGCCTGCCCGAATTGCAGAAGCGCGTGCGCGAATTGGAGGCGGAGATCGAAAAGCGAAAGGCCTAATTCTTCCAGAAAGGATCTTTGGCCGGAACAAATTCGACCGGAACTTCGCTGATAAACGTCTTGAGCCAACGGGTGCATTCCTCCATTCCGGCTTGCTCGGATGGAATGTGACTGAGGATAATTAGAGCTTTTCGCCGGCCTTCGGTCACCGCGTCCGCGACGTATTCTACGGTCTCCCACTCGCGCGGTTCCCCCGTCACGAGTACCTCCACGTCTTTCATTTCCAGTGCGCGGGTCTCTTTGCGGAGGCCCGAAGCGCCAGGCACTAAAGCAACTTTCTTCACTTTCAACTGCGGGTCGCCGACGATTCGCAGTGTGTGAATCCCCAGTTTCTTCTTAAGATCGCCGGCCAGCATCTCCAGCGAGGTTTCTGGAATCTCGAACAAGTATGGATTGTCACGAACCTGATGTTTTTCCCAGCCCAGTGCGTGAGCCATGCCCGCCTCAATTCCATCAGGCTTGCGCATGTGCCAGTGATCGTGAAAGCGCCAAATTACCAAATTGTGTTTTGCGATGAAGGACAGTTTCTCTGCCAAAACGGGATCGTTTTCCTTTTCCTCGAGTTCATCCAGTTTATCCAGGTGATTGTAAAAGGTGGGCTCGTGAGTGATGATCAGATTCTGACCGGAAGCAGCCGCGCGTTCGAGCACATCCATCGTCGCCATCATCGTCACGGCGATACCCGTAACTGCTGAATCCGGGTTGCCAGCCTTGAACGTGTCCACCGTTTCCGCCCTCCACGGCACGCCCACGCGCTGTTGGATTTTCGTGATTACTTCGTGAGCAGTCGGATGCTTCTGTTGCGCGATTGCGCCGCCGGACAAAAGGGGCACCATCATTACGACCATCACCCTCCAGCAGGCAGCTTCTCGATTAACTGACATTTGCGCTTCTCCCTTCGTCTGGACTGGAATCCGTAGTCGGAAAATCGATGGGACGCTGATCGGGCGGCAATGCGACAGCCATGGCGCGCCGCACCCAATTGTTCAAATCATCGCGATTCTCGAAGGCGGACGCATCAATAGGACTCAGAAACTCCACAAGAATTTCACCCGGGCGAATGACCAGTGAGCCCTTCTCCATAACCCGATGCGCGCCAGAGCACACGATCGGGACGATGGGCACGCCGGCTTTGATGGCCATCACTACCGCACCTTTTTTGAACTCCTGCAGGCGGCCATCCGGGCTGCGCGTGCCTTCGGGGTAGATCAGGAACGATTGGCCGCGCTTGAGTGCCTCCGTGGCTTTCTCGATGCTGGAAAGTGCCGACTCACGGGCACTTCGATTGACGGGGATGAAATGAGCCGACAAAAAGGCCCGTCCGACGATGGGCCATTTGAAAAGTGATGCTTTCAAAAGGATGGCGATCCGGCGAGGGATGGCACCAACAACTGCCGGCGCATCGGCAGAGCTCGTGTGATTGGCGACAAAAACGCAAACGCCCGGAGGAATGTGCTCAAGACCCCGGACGAGAACCCGCACGCCGACGGCCTTGACAAAAAACATCACGCCTTTCACACCCGCCCAATAAATCGGATCAGGATTGCGCGCGATTAGAGTGTAGACGAGCAACGGCGGCCCGACGATCAGGATATACAGCGACAAGAAGACGGCGATGAAAAGAGCCCGCAGCATAGGCAGGCAAAACTTTCTCGAATCCCGCGCCGCTGGTCAAGCGGAACGTGGAATCAACCGCATGGTTAGCGAACGGGGATCGCGCTGGTCTCGCCGCGAAGCATCCCCTGACGAATGTGCCGCTCCTTTTCACTAGGGCGTGAAATCTCGATGACCTCGTAAACGGTCTCTTTGTTCTCGCCGAGCCGGAATTCCAGCGAAGTCTCCTTGCCTTCCCGGCGAACCCGCAGCTTCAGCAGGTCTCCCGCCCTTTGCTCCTGGAGCCAACGTTCCACGCGCCTGGGCACCGCGCCACCATTCCAGCTGATGATGACATCCCCTGCACGCAAGCCGGCCGGGGCCGCAGGGCCTTCGGAATCGACTGTACTTATGACGAATGGACCATTCGGATCGTGCTCCATGGCGAAACCAAGCACCGGTTTCCGACGTTCGACGGTTCGCAGACCCAAGCCTGCTAACGCCAGGATCTGCTCGTACGGGAAGGCGTCCGTGCCCGCCACGTATTTCCGGAAAAATTCATCGAACGAACCGCCGGCGATCGTCTCCGAGGTCAGCTGGACGTCCAGACTGTCTCGATATGTTTTTCCCTGCTTGGCAAAATTAGTATTCATCAAGCGCAAGACATCGTCCAGGCTCTTGGCATTGCCAGTGCGATCGCGAATGAGGATGTCCAGCAGGTCTCCCAATACCTGCCCTTTGGTGTAATACGAGACGCTGTATTCGGGTTGATCGTAGAGGGAATATTTTTCCAGCCAGGCATCGAGGCTGGACTGCTCCGCGCTCTGCCAGTGGTTAGCCGGGCGGCTTTCCAGCTCGGTGATTTGGTCGCCGAGGTCGGCGTAGAACTGCTCTTTGCTCCAGATGCCAGTGCGTACAAGGGTGTACGAACCGTAGGTGTTCGTCACCCCTTCGGCAAACCACAGAGCGCGCGTATATTGCTCCTTCGCATAGTCTACAGGATCCAGCGATGCTGGCCGGATGCGTTTCACATTCCAAAGATGAAAGAATTCGTGTGCCGCGACACTTGGCAAGTATTCATCCGAATAGGCGCCAATCGCGGTTGAGTTCGCATGTTCCATGCCACCGCCGCTGGCTCCTTTGCCAAGGTGGAGAATGAAGGTGTAGCGTTCGAATGGAGCTCCGCCCATAAGCTTCAGTTGGTACTGGCAAATGCGCTGCAGGTCCGACTCGACCTGCTTTTTCCTCCAATTGTCCCCATGAACCACCACCCAAATATCCGGCCTAATTCCCGTCAACTGAAACTCTTCGAACTTCCCTGCCTCGATGGGCGCGTCGACAAGGGCATCGTAGCTCGCGGCATCACCACCGAAGACTCGGACGCTGCCGTCATATTCGATGAATCGAACAGAGGCACCGGCTGCTATCCAATCAGCGGGAACCTCCGGCATCGCAAGATGCACGGCCTCGCCCCGCCGCTCTGGCACGTACATGAAGATCATCGCCGGATTGATGAAGGCATGCTCGGCATTGAGTTGCGAGGCAAAGGGGCCCACTTCATCCCAGTACGCGGCGTAAGACAGTTTGATCGTGCCCGTGCCCTTGATTCGCCACGTTTGCTTGTCCACTTTCTCGATGAATGCTTTCTGCGAACCGGCAGATGCCTCCACTTGCTGCACGTGACTGCTGAAGTCGCGGATCTGGTAGAGCGCATTCCACGCCGGCATCTGCACAATCACTTCGCCAGTCACATCGGGAATGGTCATCGTTACGCGGAAGAGATGCCTCTCGGGATGATCCAAGAAGACGGCATATTGAATTGTTGCTCTGGTCGAAGAGCTGAACGTCAGGATAAACAAAAGCCAGAGGCGCCCCGAGATCAGCAGCCTGCATCGGGCCGAAGGTAGGGTCACCGAGTTCTCGCCTCGCCTGCAAGCTGCGTAGCCGTGCTGAGTTTCTTCAAGAGTTTTTCGCACAAACCATCAAAGCTGCCGTTGGACATAATGAGAAGAACATCGCCTGCTCTGGCTTCCGCCCCAAGATGTTCGGCAATGGCGTCGGAGCTGGGAAACACGCGGGCATCCTTGCCCAGGGCGCGCACACTTTCTGCAACGGTTTCGGGGTCAAGGCGATTCTCGTCGCTCAATTGCTGGACGCGAAAAACACCGCCGAGAATGACGCGGTCACCGAGGGCAAGCGCTGGCGGCAGCGCTTCCTGAAACACTTTGCGGCGCATGGAATTTGACCGCGGTTCGAGAATGGCCCACAGACGTCGTCCGGGCCAGCGGCCGCGGGCCGCTTCGATAGTTGCTTTCACGGCCGTGGGATGATGCGCGAAATCGTCGACCACCACGACTCCTCCGATTTCGCCCCTCACATCCATTCGACGTTTCACGCTGCGAAACGTCGCCAGCGCTTTGGCAATCTCCGCGGCTGGGATGTCCCGCCCTTCGGCCACGATGAGCGCTGCCATGGCGTTCAAGACGTTGTGCCGTCCCGCGGCGGCCAGTGCGAATTCTCCAAATATCGTTCCATGATGCGCGGCCCGAAACCGCATGATTCCGCCATCAACAGCGAGATGGCTCGCCACCCAATCATTACCGCCATTGAGACCGTAGGTTTCCACTGGACAGAAAGCCTTTTCCGCCGCGCGCTGCAACGCCTGGCCGGATTCCTCCGTGTCGCCCCAAATCACGACTTTCCCTCGCCGGGGGACAAGATTCACCAGGCGGCGGAAGGCCAACTGATAGGTCTCAAAATCCGGATAAATGTCGGCGTGGTCATATTCGAGCGAGGTAATGATCAGATCATCGGGATGGTAATGAAAGAATTTGGGCCCGCGGTCCCAGAATGAGGTCTCATACTCGTCGCCTTCAAGGATGAACTCCTCACCCCCGCCAAGGCCGTAACTCTTTCCAAAGTTTTCCGCCACGCCCCCCACAAGAAAATTGGGGCGTTTCCCGGCGGTGTGGAAGATCCAAGCCAACATGGCCGTAGTGGTCGTTTTTCCATGCGTTCCGCTGACGACAATGGAATGTCTCTCGGGAAGAAAGAATTCCTCCAGAATTTCCGGCATCGAGCGATAGGAAATCTTTCGATCCAGCACTTCTTCCAGCTCGGGGTTCCCCCGGGCGATAATATTCCCGATCACCACAAGGTCAGGCGCCGGATGCAAGTGCGCGGCATCAAAACCGTTGAAGAATGAAATGCCCAGACTTTCGAGAAGTGTCGACGCGGGCGGGTAGACTCCCGAGTCCGAACCGGACACGCGAAAGCCGCGCTCGCGGAGCATCCCGGCCAGCGGGGCCATCGCCGATCCGCCAATCCCGATCACATGCACATGTTTCGTTTCGATCAAGCCACGACCGCCGATTCCAGGAATTCGAGTGTGCCTTCCCCATCTGCATCCAGGCGCGCCTGTATGCCCAGGGGTATCGTGAGCATAGGCCGAACGGTGTGCCCAACTGGCGCGCCGAAAATGATGGGGACGCCGAACGGCCTCAGAATTCGCGCGCATACTTCCCGCACGGTGGGAGCTCCCACCGCAGCCGGCCCACTTTCGGGAAAGTCTCCCAGCACAATCCCGCGAACACCTTCCAATTTACCGGCTTGTTTCAAATGCATCAGGACACGATCGACCTGGTAGGGCTTCATGCCGCGGTCTTCCAGAATCAAGATCGAATCCTTGGTGTCCAATTCCCACGGCGTTCCTATCGTAGCTTCCAGCAGAGTCAGGCATCCGCCCAAAACTCTGCCCCTGGATTGACCGGCGAGGACGGCTTCACCCTTCAGCCGTAACTTCCAGCCGCCTTCCGTTCTGCCCACCGCTTGAAGAAATGAGCTCTCGTCATAGCCCTTGCGCGCCCCTGGGCCCGCGTTGAGCCCGGCAGCAACCATTGGACCGTAGAAAGTTGTCCAGTTACACCGTTGCCAGAGAAAGATCTGCAGAGTGGTGAGGTCGCTGAATCCAATCACGCACTTGAGATTGGCGAGGCTCTTCTCCAGTTCGAATTCTAGAAGGTAATTCGATCCATAGCCGCCTCGCAAGGCCACGAGTCCGTCAACCTGATCGGAATTCAGGGTCCCAAGAAAACCATTGGTCCGCTCCAGAGACGGCCCGGCAAAGTAGCCCTCTGCTTTGCTGTCCTGATTGGCAACGACCTGAAAACCGTGCCGCTTCAGTTCCGCCAGCCCGGCGATCATCTCGACAGACTCTGCAGGAGACGCCGGAGCAAACACTCCCAGGCGGGAACCGGCGGCAAGGGCTCTTGGCTTTCGGGGAGTCCCGTTGCTTCCCGTCATTCGTGATGGCCCTCGAACGGAATCACCTCGGTAACGATACCTTTCCGGTTGAGGTGGGCGACAATCTTTTGCTGTTGGCTGTGACTCACGTCGGCCTCGAGCTCAACAGTGGAGTTTATTCCCACCATCGACGTGCGCAAGTGCCGGATGGTGACTTTCATCCCAACCAACAGCTGTTGCACTTCCGTGGCTACGTCATCCGCTTGGCTTGCGGTAATCCGAAACACCATGATTCGCCGCTTCAAGTTGAGGCGATCCGCCGACCAGCCGATGACCACCAGTCCGAAAAGCACGAGGCCCGTCGCATAGGCAGCCACGGAGTAGAGACCCCCGCCGGCGGCCATGCCGATGGCGGCTTCCACGAAAACGGTCGCGGCGGTGGTCATCCCCACCACGCCACCTGCTTCGCGCAGAATCGCGCCCGCACCCAGAAAACCGATTCCCTGGACGATGTTCGATGCTATTCGCGTGCTCCCCGTATCGCCAAACCGGCGGGCGATTTCGCTCGATAGAATGGTGAACAAGGCAGTCGCCAGGCAAACAAAGAAGCTGGTGCGAACACCCGCGGGTCGCCGCCGCAGATCGCGCTCAATGCCAATGACCGCGCCCAACGCGGCGGCTACCGTCAGCCGCAAGATCATGTCCCCAAGAGAAATCATCGCCAGCAGGACCCACACCCGCCTGAACGGAATTTTAGCTATTTACAATTTGAATTGCGTCAATTTCGCGAAGTGGCGTGCCCTGGCGTGTATCTCGCTGCGCTTCAAGTGGCGAAGCCGATCAAGGCCGAACTTTTCGACGGTGAAGCTACCCAGCACCGAACCGTAGACCATGGCGCGGCGCAGCGAAGCGTCACTCTTATCCTCACAACCCGCCAGGTAGCCCATGAAGCCACCCGCAAAGCTGTCGCCTGCTCCGGTGGGATCGTGCGCCTCTTCGAGGGGAAACGCCGGGACGCAGAAGATCCCGCGTTTGTCCACCATCATGGCGCCGTACTCTCCACGCTTCACAACCAGGGTCGTCGGTCCCATCTTGAAAATGTTCTTGGCGGCGCGCAGCAAATTATGTTCACTGGAAAGCTCGCGGGTCTCGGAATCATTGATCATCAGGATGTCCACGTGTTTCAGTGTCTCTCGCAGCTCCGCGTTCGAACGCTCGATCCAATAGTTCATGGTATCCAGCGCTGCGATTTTGGGCCGCTTCTTGACCTGGTGCAGCACGTCCCGCTGCAAATCGGGTGCAATGTTGGCGAGGAAAACGTACTTTGAAGTCCGGTATTGTTGCGGCAAGCGAGGCTTGAATTCCGCAAACACGTTCAATTCCGTTGCCAGCGTTACGCGCTCATTCAAGTTCTGGGAATAACGCCCGGCCCAGAAAAATGTTTTGCCCTCGGCGCGCACCAGGCCGTCCGTGTCAATATTCCGGCCGCGAAAGATCTTTTCGTCTTCCGGAGTGAAATCCTCGCCCACTATGCCGACAAGACTCACGGGCGTGAAAAAACTGGCTGCCACGGCGAAATACGTGGCTGCCCCGCCAAGCGTGCGGTCCACTTTTCCATATGGACTTTCCAGAGCGTCGAATGCGACGGAACCCACAACGAGTAAGGACACGATGCGCCCCTAAGAAATATACTTTCCGATGATTGCTGCGAGTCGCTTCTTTGTTGCTTTGGGGACAATTTTAAAATCCGTAACCAGCGCGTGGCCGAGGGCCGATCCACATTTGCAAGACCTAATCGCGGGCAGCTCACGAACGGCGGTTCGCAGCACCTTCTGCGCATTCTCGGCGTTTTGATTTAGCGTGGCGATGATCTGCGAGGCTGTGACCGACTCGTGCTCCGGGTGCCAGCAGTCATAGTCAGTGATCATGGCGATCGTCGCGTAACAAATCTCCGCTTCGCGCGCTAGCCGCGCTTCCGTCACGTTGGTCATGCCGATCACCTGGAAGCGAAGCTGCCGATGCACTTCCGCCTCGGACAGCGTAGAGAACTGCGGCCCCTCGATGCACAGGTATGTTCCGCGGCGATGCACCATGATGGCTTCATGAACGCACGCGTCGGCCAAAACCTCCGACACCTGGCCGCACGTGGGGTGTGCAAACGCCACGTGAGCAACGATCCCTTCTCCAAAGAAAGTGCAGATGCGATTCTTCGTACGGTCGAAAAACTGATCGGGGACGAGGAATTCTCCCGGGCGCAAGTCTTCCGTCAGGGAACCGACAGCGCTTACGGAGATGATGCGCTCTACGCCCAGGAGCTTCATTGCGTAGACGTTGGCGCGGTAATTGATCTCGCTTGGCAGGATGCGGTGGCCCCGGCCGTGGCGCGCCAGAAACGCCACGCGCTTTCCTTCCAGCATGCCAAGCACGATTGTCTCCGACGGATCACCGAAGGGCGTTCTCACGCGAATCTCATGTGTATTGGTCAGTCCGGCCATCGAATAGAGTCCGCTTCCTCCGATGATGCCGATGGCTGCCCGTGCGTCGGATTTGGCAGGCTTCGACTTTCCGGTCTTCTTGGTCGCCATATTTTCTGGTCCCTGTATCGAGAGTCACCGCAGTTCGGTCGTCGGGCTTTCCTGCTGCCCCAATGCATGCGCCGTTTCTTCAATCATCGAGGCCGCTGCTCTTGAGTATTTCGTTCACGGCCGTAAATGGATCCTTCTTTCGATCCGCAACCTCTGCCGCCATCTCCGCCAAGCGGGACTCGCCACCCGTTCCGCCCAAGGCGCGCTCAAGCAGGCGGGATTCGAGCAGGCCGATCAAACGGTTTTTCCAGTGCTCGATGTGTTTTCGCTGGCGCTGGCCGCTGGACTCAAAATGCTTTCGAAATTTCGCGACCGTCTCGGACAATTCCTCAATACCCTTATTCTCCGGGGCTACCGTGCGCACGACCGGAGGGTGCCAGCCGTCGCGCGGCATCACCAGCGACAGCATGGCCAACAGTTGCTGCTCCAGCCGGTCGGCGCCTTCACGATCGGCTTTGTTCAGGACAAAAATGTCGCCAATCTCCATGAGCCCGGCCTTCATGTTCTGAATGTCGTCGCCAAGCCCCGGCACGAGCACTACGAGCACACAATCCGCCAGCCGAACGACGTCGATTTCATCCTGGCCAACGCCGACCGTTTCGATCAGCACGTGCTTTTTCCCGGCCGCGTCCAGGAGCAGCGCTACCTCCGCTGTCGCTCGAGCAAGGCCGCCGAGGAATCCCCGTGTGGCCATCGAGCGGATAAACGTGCCAGCGTCACCGGCGTGCCCTTGCATGCGAATCCGATCGCCCAGGATGGCACCGCCGGAATAAGGGCTCGTCGGATCGACAGCGATCACACCGACTTGTTCCTGTTTCCTGCGGTGGTAGCTCGCCAGACGGTCGACGATTGTGCTCTTGCCGGTTCCCGGTGCACCAGTAATGCCCGTCAGATAGGCCTGACCCGTGCGCGGAAAGAGCAGCCGAAGTAGCGCCTCCGCTTCGGGCTGGTGGTTTTCGATCGCGGTGATCGCCCGCGAAACGGCGCGCACATCACCGGCGCACACGCTTTCCGCCCATTTCTCAACGGACACAGTCATACTTTACCTGAAGAACCTTGTTGCCAAAGGCAGGCGCATCACCCACTTATTTCTTCCCGAGAAGCTGTCGGGCAATCACCAGCCTCTGAATTTCACTGGTACCTTCTCCAATGGTGCAGAGCTTCACGTCGCGATAGTACTTTTCCGCGGGATAATCCTTGATGAACCCGTAGCCGCCGTGAATCTGTACGCATTCGCTGGCCACCTGGACGGCGATTTCACTGGCAAACAACTTGGCCATGCTCGATTCGCGCGTGAAACGCACGTCTTTTTTATCCGCAAGCCACGCCGCCTGATAGACGAGCAGCCGGGCTGCTTCGACCTGCGTAGCCATGTCCGCCAGTTTAAACTGCACCGCCTGAAACTCGCTGATCACCTGGCCGAACTGTTTTCGTTGCTTGGCGTACTTCGTGGCCGCTTCGAGCGCGCCTTGAGCCATTCCCAGCGCCAGCGCGGCGATGGAAATGCGACCACCATCCAGGATTTTCAGGCTGCCGGTGAAGCCTTCTCCTTCCGGCCCGAGCAAGTTTTCTTTCGGCACCTGGCAATCGTTGAATATCACTTCCGAGGTGTCGCTGGCACGCATTCCCAGCTTGTTTTCTTTTTTCCCGGGCCGGAATCCTGGTGTTCCTTTTTCTAGGATGAACGCGCTGATTCCGTGTGAGCCCTTCGATTTGTCAGTGACCGCCATGGCCACGCAAAAATTCGCGTACTGGCCATTGGTGGTGAAGGTCTTCGCGCCATTAAGCACCCAGTGGCTGCCATTGCGCACGGCGGTCGTTCGTGTGCCTCCCGCGTCCGAACCGGCCTCCGGCTCGGTTAACGACCACGCACCAATGGCTTTCCCAGAAGCCAGCGGCACAAGATACTTTTTTCTCTGCGACTCCGTCCCGAACTTAAAAATGTGGTTCGAGCACAGCGAATTGTGCGCCGCGACAATCAAGCCCACCGAGCCATCCACTCGCGACAGCTCTTCAATCGCCAGGGCGTATTCGATATAACCCAGCCCCGCACCGCCGTACTGTTCCGGAAAAATGACCCCCAGCAGCCCCATCTCTGCCAACTGGGGCATGATCTCCAACGGAAAATGGGACGCTTCGTCCCACTCCATCACGTGTGGAGCGATTTCGCCCTCGGCGAATTCCCGCACACTGCGGCGAAGGTTTTGCTGTTCCTCGGTGAAGCTGAATTCCACAGTCTCCTCGGCAGCTTATGGGCTTTGCCGATACGTAGACAAAATTTTGATCATTTAATTCTACACGAACGCCCCTACCAACCTACTGGGTAATGGTTGGCCTTGTTCTCCTCGTCAAGCCAGGACCTTAGCGGCGCGAAATAGTCCGCCAGCGCTGAGGCATCCATCTGTTTCTCCCCGGTCAGCACCGCCAGCGCTTCGGGCCAGGGCTTGCTCAACCCCATCCCAAGCATCTTGTTCAGCCTCTCGCCGGCGGCTTTGTTTCCGTAAATGGAGCAGCGGTGCAGTGGGCCGGTGTAGCCAGTCTCCCGGCAAAGCGCGCGCTGAAATTGAAATTGCAAGATGCGCGCGAGGAAATAACGCATGTAAGGGGTATTCGAAGGTACGTGGTACTTCGCGCCCGGATCAAAATCGGCTTCTGTGCGCTCCACGGGCGGCAGTATGCCCTGGTACTTCCGCCGCAATTCCCACCACGCTTTGTTGTACTCCTCCGGCTTCACCTGGTTCGCAAATACTTCCCAGCGCCACTTGTCCACCAGCAACCCAAACGGCAGGAAGGCTATTTTCTCCAGCGCCTGTTGCAGCAGATAGTCAATATCGCCGGACGCCGTCGGCACGGCGTCAATCAAACCGATCTTCTTGAGGTATTCGGGCGTGACGGAAAGCGCGATCGTATCTCCCACTGCCTCGTGAAAGCCGTCGTTGGCGCTGTTCTGGAAAAGCGGCGGCTGCCCATTGTACGCGCGCTGGTAGAAGTTGTGCCCCAGCTCGTGATGGATTACCCGGAAATCCTCTTCCGTGATCTGAATGCACATCTTGATCCGCAAATCGTCCTTCGAATCGATGTCCCAGGCACTGGCGTGACAGACGACATCGCGGTCCGCAGGCTTGGTGAAAAGCGATCTCTCCCAGAAGGTCTTCGGCAGCGGAGCGAATCCCAGGGAGATGAAAAATGCCTCGCCGTAACGCGCCATTCCCCCGGCATCCGTGCGCCGGTCCTCCAGGATCTTTGTCAAGTCGTAGCTCTGCGGAGGCTTTGGCGAATCCATCAGTGAATAAACGTTGTTCCACTCTTGGCTCCAGATATTTCCGAGTAAGTGCGCCGGAATCGGCCCGTGGGGCGGAACTATCTCATTTCCGTATTTCTTCCGAAGCTGCCCGCGCACATAGGCATGAAGTGATTCATACAACGGTCTCAGCTGTTCCCAAAGCCGATCCGCTTCCTTGGTAAGCTCGTCCGGCGCCATGTCGTAGTTCGAACGCCACAGTGCACCGGCATCCCGAAACCCCAGCTCCCGCGATCCCTTGTTCCCGAGTTCGACCATTCGCGCGTAACGCTGCCGCATCGGCGCGCCCACGGCATGCCAGCCCATCCACGCGCGCTTAAGTTCCTCGGGATCGCGGCTCGTAGCCATCAGCTTGCCAACCGCCGTCACGTCCAGACATTTCGAAGCGTTCCCGCTGGGGCACCACTTCCCTTTTCCGTAGTCACCGTCCAGCGATGCCAATACTTGCGACAGTTCCTTTTGTTCCTTCGCGTCCGCAGGCGCCGGAAACCCCGCCGAAAGTTTCAGCAGCAACATCTTTCGCGCCATTTCTGTCGGCAACGTTAGACTGTCAAAGTCATGCGCCTTCCTGGACATTTCCGCGCTGAAGGCGCTCAACTCCTGGTTGGCCTGTGCCGCAATTTCCTCCGTATCGTCGGTGATGAAGTTTTCCTCCACCCACGACGCTCTTTGCGCTTTGTTGGTGAGATCGAAGTAGCGGCTTTCCGCTTCGTCAAGAAACTCCTGTGCCGCGGCCACCGTCGGAGAACTCTTCTTTCCTGAGGTTTTCGCGGCCGCTGGGTTCTGCGCTGCTGCGAAACCAGCGAAAACCAGACCTGCCAGTGCGCAAGCTACAATCCGCAGTCGTTTCACGCCTCGCTCCTTCATGCCCCCGCCCCCTGCGTCTTGGCAACGACATCCTGCAGCACCACAAGCGCTCTCTCGATGCCCCCTCGGTCCACATCGCAGTGCGTCACCAAGCGCACCGAATGCAGCCCGGTGTCCTGCGCCCAGACGCCGTACGGATGAAGCACGTCACAGAGCTCCACCGCGGTCTTCCCGGTCTTCGAACAATCAAAGATCACGATGTTCGAGCGGACTTTCTTCGGATCGATACTCAGCCCCCGGATTGCGGCGATACCTTCAGCCAGCCGCTTGGCATTTTCTTGATCGATGTGCAGCCGCGCCGGCGACTTTTCGAGAGCAATCAAGCCCGCCGCAGCGATTACCCCCGCTTGTCGCATGCCTCCGCCGAACATTTTCCGGTAGACGCGCCCCTTTTCGATGAACGCGTGCGCACCCGCAATCATCGATCCCACCGGAGCGCCCAATCCCTTCGACAAACAGAACATCACCGAATCGACGCTTCGCGTCATCTGCGCGACGTTATCTCCGAGCGCTGTAGCCGCATTAAAAATGCGCGCACCGTCCAGGTGCACTTTTAGTCCCAGCGCATGCGCATGGTCGCAGATATCTTCCACCTGCGCCGTCGGATACACCGTTCCTCCCGCCATGTTGCCGGTGTTTTCCAGACACACCAGCGCAGTTTGCGAATCGTAATAAATCTTTGGCCGGATGACCGCTTCGATCTGTTTCCAAGTCAGAATGCCGTCCTCGCCCCGTGTGGCTCGAGGCATACAGCCAGCAATCGCGGACATCGACGCCAACTCATACAAATTCACATGGCTGCGCTCTTCGCAAATCACCTCGTCGCCGTGATGCGTCCACACCTTGATGGCGATGAGGTTCCCCATGCAGCCTGTGGGAACAAACAGCGCCGCCTCTTTTCCAAAAATCTCGGCCGCGCGTTTTTCCAGCCGGTTGACCGTGGGGTCTTCTCCGTAAACGTCATCGCCGACTTCCGCCTCGGCCATAGCCTGTCTCATCTCCGGTGTGGGCCGCGTCACCGTATCGCTCCGCAGGTCCACCACTCCCTCCGGAATCTTTCCCAGCTCGGCAACCTGATTCGGATCCACCCGCTGATTCCCCTTCGCCACCGTGTAGCTCATGTTCTTCCTTCTCCGTGCCCGGCTCCTGCCCCGACCCGCTCGGGGTGCTCACCATGACCTCGCTACTTCCCTACTTTCTTACCTCATCAACTCCACAAACACTTCATTTGAAATAGTCAGCCTCTCCGGCGCAAGCCGCACTATGCTGCCAGCGCGCTCCACCAGGCCAGCCGAAGTCAGCGGATCGAATCGCGCCGCCAGCGACACGCCATAGTCCCGTTCGATTTGCGCAAGATCAATTCCATCGAGTTGCCGCAAGCCGAGAAATAATTCTTCTTCCAGCGCGCTCTGTGCCGTCAGCGTTTCATGCTGCTCAACCGGCATTCGTCCGCCCTGGACCGCAGTCACATAGGCCGCAGCATCATGCGCGTTCGCCCATCGCTCGGTTCCCGAGAACGAATGCGCCCCCGCTCCAAATCCCAGGTATGGTTCGCGCCGCCAGTATTTCAGGTTGTGCTTCGATTCGTATCCCGGCTTTGCCCAATTCGAAATCTCGTAGTGATGGTACCCCGCCGCGCCCAGCGCCTGCTGCGCCATCTCATAAAACTCCGTCATGTCATCTTCGCTGGGCACCGAACGAGCGCTGTACTTTTCCCCGCCCTGCAGCAACTCTTTGCCGAGCCGGCTGTCTTCATCGATCTCCAGGAGGTAAACGGAAACATGCTCGGGAGCCAACACCGCCAATTCCTCCAGCGATTGCCGCCAGCTTACCTTCGTCTGATGTGACAAACCGGCAATCAAATCAAAACTGATATTTCGAATCCCCGCCTCCCGCAGCATCGGCACCGCCCGGTAAATATCCGCCCGCCGATGCATCCGCCCTGCCGCCACCAGTTCCTTATCCGAAAACGATTGCAGCCCGAGACTCACCCGGTTGATTCCCGCCCGTACCCACGCCGCTGCTTTCCCCGCCTCGATCGTCTCCGGATCCGCCTCCAGCGTCACTTCCGTAAGATCCGCCGCGAATGATGCGCGGATCGCATTCAAAATGTTTTGCAAGTGAGCAGGATCAAGCAGGCTCGGCGTCCCGCCGCCAATGTAAACCGTGTCCACAGCCAAGTCCTCGCACCGGGTCTCGCGCGCAACTCCGCCGCCCCTCAAGCGCCCAGGCCAATTCGCCCCAGCTGCCTCCAGCATCAGTCGATGCTCTCGAATCTCCCGGCAGACCGCCTCAACATAGGGCCGAAACCGGCTGCTGGCCACTACCCCCGTGTGGAAATTGCAGTAAGTACATTTGGTCTGGCAGAACGGAACCTGCACGTAAATCCCGCCGTTGCTCATCGCTCAAAAACTCTAGCACACCCCTGCCTCAATCCTGGAACCCATCAACTTGATCCTCGCCAGTTCGAACGACCGGCGCTCCCCGCGGATCAGCGAGAAGTCTACTCTTGGTTTGTCCATCGTCGAGTAAGGAATCATCCCGCTCGAGGACTTATACGTAGGCAAGGGATTTCCTCTCAGCAATTTAAGACCATGTCGAGGGTGGGCGCGTCCGTTCGAGACACCCGCGTCCGCTCTTGGTCCAGGCATGAAATGAGATCGCGCGAACAGCAGGGCCCTTTGTTTTCAGTTCCTTATGCAATGTTGCGTGCCACGGAGACTTGCAATTCTTGTCCAAAGAGAGGGCTTCAGGCTGCTTCCCATCGCACCGGGCTATTGTATGTGCGTGTCCATGGCCATAGTTCTATTCAGCCCTGCTCCGTTCACGACCTTGACTTGCAACTTTCGCTCCCGGGGCCCGTCAAACTCGCAGAAGAACACGCCTTGCCAGCGCCCCAACACCAACTTTCCGCCTTCCACGTGGATGATTTGACTTGCTCCCACAAGCACGGCTTTTACATGGGAGTCCGAGTTTCCCTCGCTGTGGCGATACGGCCCCGTAGCGGGGATCAACCGGTCCAGTGCACCTTCGATGTCCTCGGCGACATCCGGGTCCGCGCATTCATTGATGGTGATCGCCGCCGTGGTGTGCGGCACGTATAAGTAGCAAATGCCAGTGGCCACACCGGACGACGCGACAACTTTTTGCACTTGCGCCGTCACCTCGACAAGCTGCGTGCGGCGATCCGTTTTCAGGCTCAATATTGCCATGTGCGAACCTCCCGGGCAGGCGCGGGGATTCTAGCATGCAGCATTCCTGGACGAGTTGGAGCGTTCCCCTTTCTGCGCAGGGGCGGACTCCGTCCGCCCCTATCTTTAACGCAGGCAAGAAATTATGGAGAGCGGCTCGCGAGCTAATGCAACTGAATTACGCAGTGATGCCCGATTTTCCTTCCCGTCGAATGTTTTTGCAGTTCGCTGAGTCCGCTTGCCCCCCACCGCGCGAGAAACGGCAGCAGGCACAATTCCCGTTCCTGCAACCCTTTGTGCGGATCCAAGAGTGACTTCAGGTATTGTTCATGAGCCAAGATCAGCCCGACCTTTTGGTCCTGTGCCCGGCCCACTCTGCGGCGCAGTTTGTCGATGTGAAATTCAATCCTCTTCCGCGCCCTTTCAACCGTGCCTTTCAAGGTGGGATCGAGCTTCTCGATCTGTCTACCAAGCTGCGCCAGCATCTTGGCGATCTGTCTCTGGTTGCGGTCGAAGTTTTTCGACAGCGTGCTGGCAACCGACTGACGCTCCATTTTGTGCCTCAGGCCTTGCGTTCCCGCCCAAACGTCCTCAACAGTCAGGCCATACCGGCGTAAAAGTTTATTGGCCTTGGCGTCGACAAGTGTGAATCCCGCGCGCGGCAGCATCACCGGCATCCTTCCGAGAAGCTGCCGGTACACAACTTCCGACTGCGCAAAATAAGAGATCTCCGCCGGACCACCAATATACGCGGCGGTGGGAAGCAGATAATCCTGCACCACCGGCCGGAAAAGCGCATTGGGACTGAAATTCTCTGGCTCGGCGTGGGTCATATGCACCAACTCGTCCCGCGTCCAGGTTTTCTCGCCGGCCTGAAATTTTCCTGCGCTCGCCGTGACGACCTGCCGCACGCCGTCGGCCAGGTAGAACAGTAACGTGCTACGCGACGTCACCTTAACCTGGGCATCAAATCCTGCACGGTCCAAATCCTCTCCGCGCTGTAAGAGTTTTTCGTTCAAGGCATCGCGCTCTGCAAGGGCGTGCTGATAAAGCGGTGCTGCAACTTTGTGCAGGTCGGCATCGAGCGGGTCCATCAGGATCAGCCCGTGTTGCGCAAACAGGCGCGCGAATAATTTGCCGAACGCGCCGCCGTACGTTTCCTCCGGCCGGTAGCTCTCGACCAGGTACTGCGCGAGCAGGTCGCTGCCTTGGTTCGCCAACATCTCGGCGGCTTCTTCGACAAGAGACTCGATTTGTGCACCGAGCGGAATCCGTCCCACCGGCCGTCCGCTTTCGGCGATCAGCGGCAATTCAAAACGGACCAGTTTTCCCTGGTCGAACCACGTGGCGCGGCGGACCTCGTCAAGATCGTGATCTTCCGTCGCCATCCAAAAGACCGGCACTGCAGGGATTCCGTCGCGCGTCAACTCCTCGGCGATCTGCACGGCCGTCAGTGCCTTATAGACGGAATAAGCGGGCCCGCTGAACAGCCCTACCTGTTGCCCGGAAACAATCGCGACGGCGCTCTTTTCCAGCCGTTCCAGGTTGCCCAGTGTTTCTGCCCCCGCCCCGAGGGTGATGTTCTGTTTGCGAAGAATGGAGGTTAGTTGTCGTCTCCGCTCGTCTGGATAGTCCAATTTCCGAGCCGAGCGCGTCACCGCTGGCATAGTCGGCGGATAAAAGTAGAATGACTTTACCTTCTCAAAGTGATCCACATATTCGACAAAGAGCTTCGGTTGATGGGGAAGCTGGCGGAAGGCAAGGGCGTGACAATCCATGAGCGCTTAGATGATACCCGCGACAAAACGTCTCATCAATTCCGTTCGTTGGACCTGAATTAGGCCCTGACAGCGGCCGGTTCCAAGGTTGCTAGGAGGGCGTTAAGACGTTTCTTTTGTTCCTGGTGCAGGGGAAGCAGGGGCAAACGCGGCAGGCCGCCCGAGTATCCACGCTGGTCCATGGCGTGTTTTACGCCGGCTATGCCCATCTCGGAAACGATCAGCTTCGAGGCGCGGGCCAAAGTGGATTGCAGTTCGCGCGCTTTTTCATGGTGACCCTGCCGCACCAATTCAAACAGCTCCACGCACTTTTCCGGAAGTGCACACGCCAGCGCCAGAATCGCTCCTCGCGCGCCGATCGCCAGCGATGGATACACAGTGGCCGCGGAGCCGACCAAGACTTGAAATGCAGGTGGAGCCGCCGCTACAATTTCCCCAACGCCCTGTACATTTCCTGAACTGTCTTTGATACCGATGATGTTGGGGTGTTCGGCGAGTACGGCTACTTCTGCGGCTGCCAGCGCGATGCCGGTGAATTGCGGAATCGAATAAAGCAAAACGGGAATAGGAGATTCGTCTGCCACTCGCCGGTAATGCGCGACCAGCACTTCGGGCTTGTATGCGGGTTTATAGTAGTACGGCGTCTTCACCAGCGCCGCATCATACCCCAGCTCGGCCGCCCGCTTTGTGCGCTCAATTGTCTCTGCTGTCGACTCCGCACCGGCCCCGGCCAGCAGCGTTTTCCCTTTGGCCGCCTCTTCCTTTACCGTGACAAGAATCTTATCCATCTCCGCTCGAGTGAGCAGCACCGATTCCCCGGTCGAACCCAGCGCGACATAGCCCGCCAGATCCGTGTGGTTGTAGCGGTGAACGTTTTGCTTCAAGTCAGGAAGACAAACCGTCCCGTCGTGCGCATACGGCGTGGTCAGAGCGGCGAAAACTCCGGAAACTGTCACGGCTCAATCTCCCGAGGCAGGCACGCCGGAAGCGGCGGCCTGTCCGCGATGCAAATCCTGCAGTGCGGCGACTTCCGTTCCCTGTTCGAGGAGCGCCCGAATTCCGCGCGCGGCAGCATGAGCCGCAGCAAGGGTGGTGATACACGGTATATTGTAGCGAATTGCCGCGCGCCGGATCGATTTTTCGTCATAGAACGATTCGCGCCCCAATGGCGTGTTGATTACCAGATCGATCTTGCCCGTTTTCACCAGGTCCACAATGTTCGGCCGGCCTTCGTTCACTTTGAATACCGCTTCGGCTTCGATGCCGGCGGATGCCAGCGCAGCCGCGGTTCCCCGAGTGGCAAGCAGACGAAAACCCAACGTCGACAACTCTTTTCCAAGGGCACCCAGCTGCTTCTTGTCACGGTCGTTTACGCTGAGGAAGACGGTACCCTTGCGCGGCAAGCGCTGTCCCGCCGCAAGCTGGGCCTTCGCGAACGCTTGTCCGTAGGATGTTGAAATCCCCATGACTTCGCCGGTGGAGCGCATTTCGGGGCCAAGGATGGTATCGACGCCGCGAAACTTGTTGAAGGGAAACACCGGCGATTTCACTGAATAAAATTCGCGCACCGTGATTTCTGCCACGCCGTTGTGCCGCATAACTGGCAGATTCATAGTTGTCAGTTTTTTCCCGGTCATCAATCGCGCCGCGACCTTCGCGAGCGGCACTCCTGTCGCTTTGCTCACGAACGGGACTGTGCGCGAGGCGCGCGGATTCACTTCCAAAACGTAGACCGTGTCACGCTGAATTGCGTACTGCACGTTCATCAAGCCGACCACTTTCAGTGCCAGCGCCAGCCGCTTGGTATATTCACGGATGGCATCGAGGATCGCGGGCGACAAACTCACCGGCGGCAGCACGCAAGAGGAATCCCCCGAATGGACTCCGGCTTCTTCGATGTGCTCCATAATCCCGCCGATAACCACGTCCGTTCCATCGGCCAGCGCATCCACATCGATTTCGGTAGCTTCCTCAAGGAATTGATCGATGAGCACGGGCCGCGCGGGCCCCATCAGCGCCGCTTGGGCGACGTATTCCTGTACGGTGTTCACGTCATACGCGATCACCATCGCGCGTCCGCCAAGCACATAGCTCGGCCGGACCAGCACAGGCAATCCAATTTCTCCGGCCACGCGGGCTGCTTCCTCCGGCACCAGAGCGGTCCCGTTGCGCGGCTGCGGAATCTTCAGCTCGTCAAGCAAACGCCCGAATCGCCGCCGGTCTTCTGCCAAATCAATCGATTCCGGAGCGGTGCCCACGATTGGCACACCGTTGCGCTTCAATTCCAGTGCAAGATTCAGAGGGGTTTGACCGCCAAACTGCACGATCACTCCCTGCGGTTTCTCCCGCTCAACGATTGCCAGAACATCTTCCAGCGTGAGGGGTTCGAAATACAGGCGGTCGGAGGTGTCGTAGTCCGTCGAGACCGTCTCCGGATTGCAATTCACCATGATCGTTTCGAAACCGTCTTCGCGCAGCGCGTACGCGGCATGGCAGCAGCAATAATCGAATTCGATCCCCTGCCCAATGCGGTTCGGTCCGCTGCCCAGAATCATGACCTTGGGCCGCGCTTGGGCGTCCGATTCGTCTTCGTCTTCATAGGTGGAATAGAGGTACGGCGTGAAGGATTCGAATTCCGCCGCGCAGGTATCGACGCGCTTGAACACCGGGGTCACGCCGTAGCGGACGCGTTGCAACCGCACCGAAGCCGGTGTCGTTCTCCAGATTTGTGCCAATTGCTCATCGCTCGTCCCGTGCCGCTTCACTTCGCGCAACAATTCCTTGGAAGCCGTCTCAACGGTCACAGCCGCCGCACGCCGGTTCATCGCCGTCAACTCTTCAATCTGCTGGATGAACCAAGGATCGATTTTCGTCAGCTCACAAATCTCCTGGGCTGACAGCCCGCGCTCCATGGCGGTCAGCAGCCAGTGAATCCGGTCTGGCCTGGGCGTCGCAAGTTTCTCGCGCAGCAGTGAATCCGGCGTTTCCGAAGGGGCTCGCCACGGGGTGCTCGGCTCCAGCGAGCGAATTCCCTTCTGCAGCGCTTCCTTGAAGGTTCGGCCAAGGGCCATGACTTCGCCGACCGATTTCATTTGCGTTCCGAGAGAGCTGTCCGCGCCGGGAAATTTCTCGAACTGCCATTTGGGAATCTTCACCACGACGTAGTCCATGGTCGGTTCGAAGCACGCCGGCGTTTTCTTGGTGATGTCATTTGGGATTTCGTCCAGCGACATTCCCACGGCCAGCCGCGCCGCAATTTTCGCGATCGGGAAGCCAGTCGCCTTACTGGCCAGCGCCGAGCTGCGCGAGACGCGCGGATTCATTTCGATCACCACCATCCGGCCATTCTCCGGGTTCACGGCGAACTGCACGTTCGAACCGCCGGTCTCCACCCCGACTTCACGGATAATCGCAGCCGAGGCGTCACGCATGCGCTGAAATTCCTTGTCCGTCAGTGTCTGCGCGGGAGCCACGGTAATCGAATCGCCAGTGTGCACGCCCATGGGGTCAAAGTTTTCGATGGCGCAGATCACCACGAAGTTGTCGCGGAAATCACGCATCACTTCGAGTTCGAACTCCTTCCAGCCGAGCACGGATTCTTCCACCAGCGCTTCATGGACCGGGCTCATGTCCAGTGCGTGGGCGATGGCTTCGCCAAACTCCTCCTTGTTGTATGCGATGGAGCCGCCCGTTCCACCCAGCGTGAACGATGGCCGGATCACCAGCGGGAATCCCAGCTGATCGCAGAGCCTCAAGGCGTCCTTCGCGTTGTTCACCAGGGCGGACGCCGGCACCTCCAGCCCGATCTTTCTACAGGCATCCTTGAACCACAGACGGTCTTCCGCAACCTTGATAGCGCGCAACGAGGCGCCGATCATTTCCACTTTGTATTTTTCGAGGATACCGCCTTCGGAGAGCTCCACGGCCAGATTGAGGGCCGTCTGCCCCCCGACTGTCGGCAGCAGGGCATCCGGTTTTTCCCGGGCGATAATTCCCTCGAGATATTCCTTCGTTAGTGGCTCGATATAGGTGCGATGCGCGAGTTCTGGGTCGGTCATGATGGTCGCGGGATTGGAATTCACCAGCACGACTTCGTACCCCTCCGTGCGCAGCGCCTTGCACGCCTGCGCACCGGAGTAATCAAACTCGCAAGCCTGGCCGATAATGATCGGGCCCGACCCGATAATCAGAATCTTTTTAATGTCATTCCGCTTCGGCATCTTTCCTCAATATTTCCGGTTGTAACCCTGCACTCCTAACTTGGCTTGCTCTGATCGCCGTGCTCTTATTATCATCCCGAGCGAAGCCGAGGAATCTGCTTTCTTGGGTATGGAGAACACCTATCAACCACTGAATCCTCGCACACCGGATTCCTTGCCGCGATGGGCGTCACCAGCTTTTGGCCCCGTCGCCCGGGACTTGATCTGCTTCTCCCGAGCAGGCGCGGACACCGCGAGACCTTTCGAAGTACACGAGACGGGATTACGTCCTGGGAGCCAATACCGACACTCCTCTTGACGTCAAGGCATCATCCCCCGTAAAACTGTTTTAACGCCTCGAGCTGCCCGGGTACGCGAATTCCTTCATCAAATCCGTGAACTGCGTGAACAAGTAGTGCGAATCGTGCGGCCCGGGCGATGCCTCCGGATGATACTGCACGCTAAAGAAGGGCAGCGATTTGTGGCGCATGCCCTCATTGGTGTTGTCGTTCAAATTGACGTGTGTGATTTCGACTGTGCTCGGCGGCAACGATTCCGGATCGACGCAAAACCCGTGATTCTGGGCGGTAATTTCCACTTGATCTGTGAGCAGATTCTTTACCGGATGATTCGAGCCGTGGTGCCCAAATTTCAGCTTGAATGTTTTTCCGCCCAGCGCCAGGCCACACAACTGGTGTCCCAGGCAAATGCCGAAGACCGGTACGCGGCCGAAGAGCTTCCGAATATTTTCCACCGCGTAGGTGACTGGTTCAGGATCACCAGGCCCGTTCGAAAGGAAGACGCCGTCCGGTTTCATCTCCAGAACGTCTTCGGCGGACGTTTGCGCCGGCACGACATAGACCTCGCAGTGATGGTCCACGAGCAACCGCAAAATGTTCTGCTTAATTCCATAGTCGTAAGCCACTACGCGATGTTTCCGTATCTCCGCAGGCGCGTCCGATTCGCCCTTCTGTTCGGACCAGGGCGAGATAGCCACCTCGGCGGAACCCTTATCCCACCCGTACGGTTTCCCACACGTGACCCGGCTGGCGAGTTCCTGCCCCGTCATGCTCGGCAATTTTTTGGCTTCGAAAACCAATTGTTCAGCGGGCGTCCCATCGGTCGACACAATGCCGCGCAGCGCGCCAACGTTTCGAATGTGGCGCACCAGCGCCCGCGTATCGATGTCCCAAATCACCGGAATCTTGTGACGGTTTAGATACAACTGCGCGGTTTCCGCGGACCTCCAGCTTGAACAGACCTGCGAGAATTCCCGCACGACCAGCGCTTCGATGAAGGGCCGCGGGGATTCCTCATCTTCGGCGTTTGCGCCGACATTTCCGATGTGCGGGTAGGTCAAACAGACGATCTGCCCGGCGTAGCTGGGGTCCGTGAAGACCTCCTGATAACCGGTGAGGCTGGTATTAAAAACCACTTCGCCGCCGCGGCGCGTGATCGCGCCCGCCGCGCGGCCGTTAAAGACGCGCCCATCTTCCAGCGCCAGAATCGCGGGTCGGTGCTGAACTTCGGCCAGTGGGTCCTCCCGTGTCTCCCATCAAAAGGTGCCAGTCACTTGGTGTTGGCTTCCGTGGTTGAAAGCGAGCCGAAATGATCCACCGGCCAGTACGCAAAGACGGCCCGGCCGTAAATGAACCGGCTGGCGACCGGACCGAAAACGCGCGAATCGTTGGAGCTGATGCGATGATCCCCCATGACGAAGTAATTGTCCTTGGGCACGCGCATCGGCCCGTAATCGCTGAGGTCCTCGTACTGCGGCGGAACATAGGGCTCCGGCACAATCTTCCCGTTGACGTACACGGCGCCCTGTCGAATTTCAACAGCCTCTCCCGGCAATCCGACAACGCGTTTGATGAACGATTTCGAGTGATCGAGCGGATACCAGAACACCACCACGTCACCGCGCTGAATGGGCTCGAATCGGTAGACAAACTTGTTAATGAAGATGCGTTCCTGGTCGGAGAGCAGCGGCGCCATGCTGGTGCCTTCGACCTTCACCGGCTGGTACAGGAAGACGATGATTACCAGTGCAAGGCCGATGGCGATCAACAGGTCGCGCGTCCAGACGCGGATTTCGTTGCGCAAGGAAAGCAGTGGCGCCGGCCGCCCAGCGGCCGCACCTGAATCCGATCGCTCAGTTCTCACACTCGCCGTCACTTGGTCAGCGGTCACAACAGAGGACACGCCCGGAACCTGGGTCTCCGGTGAAGTCGGGGTCGTGGGCTGTTTCTCGTCCGGTTTTTCCATTTTTAGCTGCCTTGTATTTATAGCATGGCCATCGCGGCCGGCGCCAGATACGTTTTGTCGGCGGAGCGTGAAGGCTGCCGTACTCCTACACTCAGTGAGATTCACCGCCCTCCCATGTTCGTTGCTCGCCAAAGTCGGTTAGTTGCCGAAAGGGGTGAAGCTTCCTCCGGACCAAGGCCGGCAGCTGACTATTCGCGGTCCAGGGCGTAATTCAGCGACGCCAAAGCGGCAATGACGGCGGTCTCCGTGCGCAGGATCAGTCGCCCGAGCGAAGCTTCCAGAAAGCCACAGCTCCGAGCCGCCTCGAATTCCGCATCGGTCCAGCCACCCTCCGGACCGATGGCCATAATTACCGTTGTTGTCCGCTGGCCTTCCAGGATCCTTCGGAGAGGCGTAGCGATCGATCGCTCCGAAAGCATGACGCGCAAGCCGTTTTTGCTTGCACCAAAGATGCTTTCAGCCTTTGCCAATTCACCCAGGACTGGCACGCGGACGCGCCGGCACTGCTGCGATGCTTCCAACAGGATCTTTTTCCATCGCTCCGCTCGCTTTGCCGCCGCGATGAGCAAGGCTTTCTCGCCTCGCTCCGCAGCGAGCGGCACGATGGTGCTCACCGCCAGCTCCGTGGCCTTCTCGATCGCCCATTCGAACGCGTCAAACTTCACTACCGACAGCAGCAAGGTGACCTCAACGCGAGGCTGAACGACAGGCAATTCCTCGACCAGGGCGAACTGCACGCGATCGCGGCCGACATTTTCGATCCTGCCGACCCACACTTTTTCACCGTCGCTCAGCTCATAGAGCTGGCCGGTTTGAGCGCGCAACACCCGACCCAGGTGATGCGCCGCTTGGCCTTCCATGACGGCGCTCGTACCCGTAAACTGTTCAACGAAAAATCGTCTTCGCACGCCGAGATTCTATCCCGAGGAGCAGTGTTACTACCCAAAGATGTCCTTCACCTTATCGAAGATCGAGGAGTTGCGGTCCGCAGGCTTATTTTCTATCTTCAGCGCAGCGCCGAGCTGCTCAATCAATTTGCGCTGGTCGCGCGTGAGCTTTGTGGGGGTCAGCACACGCACGTGGTAGTACAAATCGCCCTTGCCGCCGCCGCGCGGATCGGCCAGTCCCTTACCCTTGATGCGAAACACGGCGCCACTCTGTGTGCCTTCGGGAATCTTAAGCTTCTCTTCTCCGTTCAATCCCGGCACTTGCAATTCCGCACCGAGAGTGGCCTGCGCGATGCTCAACGGGATGGTGCAGTACAAGTCCGCGCCGCGGCGTTCGAAGAAGGGGTGCTCCTTGACTTCGAGCACGACGTACAAATCGCCCGCTGGCCCGCCGTTCGGCCCGGGCTCACCTTCGCCGGCCACCCGCAGCCGTGTTCCCGTATCCACACCCGGGGGAACGCGCAGCTCAATGGTCTTTTCACGCTCGAGGCGACCCTGACCGCGGCACTCCTGGCAGCGCTCCTTCACCGTCTGTCCTGCGCCCTGGCACGCTGGGCACGTGCGCGTGATGGTAAAGAATCCCTGTTGATAGGCCAACTGACCGCGTCCGGCACAGGTCTGGCAGGCCTGAACGCCGGTGCCCTTTTTCGCGCCGGTGCCGTTGCAGGCCTCGCAGTATTCCTGCCGCGGCAGCTTGATTTTGGTGGTTACGCCAGCGGACGCTTCTTCGAACGTGAGCGACATGTCGTAGCGCAAATCGGCCCCGCGCCGTGCGCGGCTGCGTCCGCGTCGCCCACCGCTTCCAAACAAATCCTCGAAGCCAAAGAAATCTCCGAAAATGTCGTGGAAATCCTGGAATACGGTGTTGTCAAATCCTTGACTGGCGCCTGCGCTGGAAAGACCCGCGTGCCCATAGGTGTCGTAAATCTGCCTCTTTTGGGCATCACTAAGCACGCCGTAGGCCTCGGTGCATTCGCGGAAGTTTACTTCCGCCTCGGTTTTGTTCTCTGGATTGCGGTCGGGATGCCATTGCAGCGCCGCCTTGCGGTATGCGGACTTGATTTCCTCGACCGCCGCCGTTCGTGCCACTCCCAAAACCTCGTAGTAATCTCGTTGATTCCCTTTGGACATGGAAACCCTCGATCTCCCTTAGTTCACCGCTTCTTTCGATGCGGGAGTCGGATGCACCGCTACACGCACCATTGCCGGACGCAGCACTCGTCCATGAAACACATATCCCGGCTGAAACACCTGCAGAATGGTTCCGTCTTGGTGGTCTGTTGTTTCAGCGCGATCCACGGCCTGGTGTAGGTGCGGATCAAATGACTTTCCAACAGGGTCGATTCGCTCTGTTCCTAGCTTCGTCACGCTTTCCAAAAGCTGCTTGTAGATGAGCTCAAATCCTTTACGGTAATTGTCGTATTCGGCTTCCCGGTGCGCCGCAAGGGCGTGTTCAAATCCGTCGAGCACCGGAATGAGCCCCTCGATCACCCGAGCCGTGGCACGCTTTGAATCTTCAAAACGCTCCTTCTCGATTCGCTTCCGGTAATTGTCAAAGTCGGCTTGCCGCCGAAGCAACGTCTGGCGCAATTCTTCCAGGTCTGCGCCCAGCTTGGCGACTTCCGCGTCGGCTTTGGCGGTATCCGCGGCGACGGCTTGGGCATCCGCGGACTGTTCGACGTTCGCGGCGTCATCGTCCTTGTTGACATTAAGATTGATTTTCACTTCCTTTTCGCTCACCTTCTCACTTCTCCTGTGCCAGTAGTTTTTCAAGTCTTGCTCAGCGCTTCGCTGAAGAGCTGCGCCACGTATGCGACGGCGGTCATGGCCCGCTCGTAATGCATGCGTGTCGGCCCCAGCACGCCAAGCGAACCTTGCACCAAATCGTTCCTGGTGTACGCGGCGCCGATCAGTGCCAGGTTTTCGCCCGCCTCGGAGATTCCCTTCACACCGATTTGCACGTGAACCGGTTCAGGCGTCTCAATGCAAGCATTCAACACCGTAACGAGCCGATGCTTCTCTTCAATGGCTGCCAGCAGATCACGCAGCTGCGCTTGGTCTACAAACTCCGTGGCTCCGATCATCTGCGCGGTGCCTTGTACGTGCACGTGCAGAGCGGACTCATCTCCGAGCACCGCCGGGTCACACAGCGTTAGAGCACTCTGAGCCATGCCTTCGTAGCGCTCACGCTCCGTTGCCAGCTTCTGCAAAAGGTCGCTGCGAATCGCTTCCAGCGTCCAGCCGGAATAGTGCCGGTTCAAAAACTCCGCCGTCGCGTCCAGCTCGCCCTGGGTGAACAACCTGCTTGGCCGCAGGATCTTGTCACGCGTATTCCCGCCCGGCGAGATCAGCACCACCACCACGCGACCATCCGGCAGGAGCCACATTCGCGTGTGTTCCAAAACAGTTTTGCCCAACGGCGGCGACACAATTATGCCCAGGCCGTTGGAAACCTCCGCCAGCACGTGTCCGGCGCGTTCGGTGATTTCCGTTGCACTGGTGGCGCCACCCATCTCCCGCTGAATCCATTCCCGGTCCGTCATGCTGATCGTGGCCTGCGACGCAATCTCTTGCGCAAAAAACCGGTACGCCGCAGCAGTTGGCACGCGCCCCGCTGAAGTATGAGGCTGATACAGAAACCCGCCCTCCTCCAGGTCGGCCATAACATTACGAATCGTTGCAGTGCTCAGTACCTCTTCAAAGCCTTTCGAAATCGCGCGCGAGGACACCGGCTCGCCCGTCTCGATGTACGCGCGCACAATGTCCGCCAGTATCTGGCGATTACGCCGCTCTTGGAGCGCCGAATTCCTCATATCAGCACTCTACACCTGGTGCTAACGAGCGCTACCTATATTGTAGAAAGCGTGTCAAGCGCGGTCAACGTATGTCTCCCTCGGCGGCGGCGTAGTCGCGGTTGTCGTGCCCGCCAACCTAGCGTCACCAATTCCGTGCCTGCGGCACGGAACTAATTGTTGTCGATTTGGGCGCGCTGGAGCTTGTCGGAATAGTCGATATACACGGTCTTCCACTCGGTGAAAAAATCGATCGCGGCGATGGCGGCTTCGCGGTGGCCGTTGCCGGTCTGCTTCGTACCGCCGAAGGGCAGGTGGGTCTCCGCGCCAATGGTCGGCGCGTTCACGTAGACAATTCCGGTGTAGAGATCGCGAGTGGCCTGGAAGGCGCGGTTCACGTTGCGCGTATAGATGGAGGCGGACAGA
>WNFP01000887.1_pt1 | contig 44367 bp, 36 predicted proteins | sample 5400201 | NCBI WGS metagenome assembly WNFP01 (sample SAMN13153355, study PRJNA577476) | soil metagenome | isolation source: 115 cm saprolite under Madrone tree | place: USA:California | collected 2016-06-14 | reverse complement strand
CTACCTCCGCTTGCTTCAGAACCGCGACCATCTGCTCTACAGAGAAGCGTTTCCTCTTCACGGCAAATCTCCTTCCTCTAGGTCAGATTTTGCCGGAAACTAACTCTCAAAGTGCATCAGGAAATGGGGTGCCGATCAATCTACATACAATACTTCTCTTCCGTTACGGATGCCCGCCGTTACAAACAAGCCCTTTCCGTCCGCGGCCCAGGACAACCACAGCAAATTGCTCCAACCTTTCACCTGCACCTGCTGTAGTACTTGTCCGTCTAAGGAGAGAATGCAGATTGGGCCTGCTACGGTTTGTGTAACGGCAACCCGGGTACCATCGGGAGACAGGTCGAAAACCCAATTTTCGTCATTCGCAACCAGAGCGAATCGAAAAAGCTCTGGGCCTCGTCCTCTCACGGGATCGATAGCAGTGACAATCAATTGCTTGCCATCCTCGGTCGGCTCACCAATGATGCAAACACCGGAAGGAGACCTCGAACAGGTCAACAAGCTATTGGTGCGCGCAGTAAATAAACGTTGCGACGGCCCCCCGGTGATCGAAACCCGCATGACTGGTTCCGGTCCGCTCGCTGGCGGCGCTCCATTTTCTGTCAGTCCGAGGTAGAGAATACTCTTGCCGTCGGGAGTTACCCGCGGGTTTCGCCCGTAACCTTCGGTCACGACAGGCTCCGCAATGTCCTGGTCCAAGGACTGCTTGTAAATCCCAAAATGACCGGATCGATTGGATACGACAAAAACTGCCTTGCTGTCAGGCGTCCAAGCCGCCATACCTTCCGAACTCTCGCTCAAAGGAAAATGTTTTGGCCCTAGGATGCGTGTCCCCCCCTCCGCTAGATCAGCCAAGACCGGAGTTAGTTTTCCTGCCCATTTCAAGAAGGCGAGTTTCTTGCCATCTGCCGTGATGCCCAAGTCGCTCATGCAGAAGCCAGACCAATTTGTCAGTTTCCTTGGCTTTTCGATAGGTGTGCCAGTGTGCGCATTGAGCCGCATTTCCCAGAAGTTGCAAGCGCTGCCTTCAAGGGACTCGGGTTCCGCCACCGAATAGAGAAGCCGGCCCTCTGCCAGCCAGAAAAAATCGTTCACTTGTTTCATTTCCCCAGGGCCAAGTAGGGAGTTGGGAGGCCCACCCTTCAGATCGCGGGTCAGGAGCGTGTCTCCGGAACGGTCGGTCTTCACGTACAGAACTCGTGTTCCATCCGGCGACCACCTGAGCCCGCCAATGGAGCTCTCCTCGTCCGCATCGAAAAGCCTTCGCGCCTGGCCGCCACTTGGACCCATCATCCAGATTTCCCGTTCGCCAAACTTGCCCTTGTTTGTTCCGAAACCGATCAGAGAACCATCCGGAGAAACGGAATACGCAATTGCATCGTCGCGGAGCTTGTGTGGCGGCTCCCCCAGGACGGAAACCGCCCAAACGCTGCTATCTTGTGAGCTCCGCCCGCTTTCAAACACGCCTCCAGCCGTCGGTTGAGCGTTGGCAACAAACCTAGTGCTATCCGGAAACCACGTTCCGACGACCTCCCAATCCATTTCCTTGCCTTTGAATTCCTGCGGCTCAGCAACTGCCCGAGTCTCGCCCGTCTCAATCAGCTTGATGTACATCCCCTTTGTATCGCAATACGCCAAGTACTTGCCATCGGGTGAAATCCCCCCGCTGGTGACCCGATTCTCGAAGGAATTGATGGTAAGTTGCCGTAACTTCAATCCCGCCGGAGGGGTTTTGGGCCCGGATGTGCGGTTGGCGAACCAGAAAGCCCCGCTAATGATGAGCAGTATGACGACGCTTGCTGCCGTCATTTCCCTCCAACGAGCACTATGTCTCGGCACCCCATCCTGATTCAAAGTCTCCAAAGGATTGCGCGTCTCTGCGGCAGACTCGTGTCGAGCTTCGTGTTCGTTCTCGCCGTTTGCGGGTAGCTCAGGAGTTAACTCTCGCGCCGGAGAAGCCGCACCAATCGCAGCCACAATTTCGGCCGCCTTATGTCCATCAGAAGCAGGGCGCACCGTCGCGATGAATCGATAGCCCCGGCGCGGCAACGTCTCGATGTATCGCGGCTTCTCGGCGTCGTCTGCCAAAGCGCCACGAATTTGGTTAATCGAGAAATTGATGCCGTGCTCGAAATCAACAAAGGTTGCTTCGCTCCATAGGTGCTGCCGGATTTTTTCGCGGGTCACTACCGCGCCAGCGCGCTCTGCCAGCAGCAAGAGAACGCGAAACGGTTGCGGCTGTAGCTTTATCAGGGTGCCGGCTTTGCGGAGTTCGCCTGCCGCCACGTCCAACTCGAAAGGGCCAAAGCAAATGCCGGGCGGCGTAAGGGAATTTATGGGCACCAATCACCAGGAATCGTCAACAGCCTTGATTCTAACAGCTTCGTCGTAAGCCAAGTAGTAAAATCTCTCTGCCTTACAAAATCAATAAATCATTCCATTTCATCGAGTTGGTCCCTTACCAAAAACTAACCAACCGCGTATACGCCGCGCATTGCCTTCTTTTCGACCCAGCACTACTTTCCCATCACACGGCAGTTCCAGTCTGTACCATTTGGAACAGCTCGGCAGTCTTTTTCACCCGTCGGCAACTCCCAACCGACAACGAAGCAATGCCGTCGTGAGGACACGAATCGTGTCCGTGTATCGCGAATTTAAACTCGAGGAGACGTCATGAAGAAATCCCTGTTGTTTTTGTTCTCCTTCTCCAGCGTATGGCTCCTTGCCGGCTGCGGAGGGGCAACTTCTGGTCCACCACCTCCTCTGAAGGCGATCACGATCACGTTCGGCTCCGGACGCGCCTTGGACGGAAGCGACGCCATCAATGCCCCCAACCAGACCTTCAACGTCTGGGTAGTGAATGCCGACGGCTCCGGGACCACCCCGCTCACGAAGCTCACTGCCAACAACGCGGACAGTTTTGGGCCAGTTCGGTCGACCGATGGCACCAAGATCGCATTTAACTCAAGCCGCGCCTTGGACGGAAGCGACGCCGCCAATTCTAACGTCACCTTCAACATCTGGGTAATGAATGCCGACGGTTCGGGGGCCATCCCGGTCACCAAGCTCACTGCCAGCGGCGCGTACAGTTTTGTGTCAGCTTGGTCGCCCGATGACAGCAAGATCGCATTTTCGTCAAGCCGCGCCTTGGACGGAAGCGACCTCAATGGCGGCACCGAAAACATCTGGGTAGTGAATCCCGACGGTTCCGGGGCCACCCCACTCACCAAGCTCATTGCCAGCAGTTTTGCGCCAGCTTGGTCGCCCGATGGAAGCAAGATCGCATTTAACTCGGGCCGCGCCTTGGACGGAAGCAACGCCCTCAATGCCAACGACAACCCGAACATCTGGGTAATGAATGCCGACGGTTCCGGCGCCACCCCGGTCACCAAGCTCACTGTCATCGGCACGAACCCTATCTTTATGGCATGGTCGCCAAATGGCAGCAAGATCGCATTTTCGTCAAGCCGCGCCTTGGACGGAAGCGACGCCCTCAATGGCCCCAACGACACCGAAAACATCTGGGTAGTGAATCCCGACGGTTCCGGGGCCACCCCAATCACCAAGTTCACTGCCAGCGGCGCGGACAGTTTTGCGCCAGTTTGGTCGCCCGGTGGCAGCAAGATCGCATTTGGGACAACCCGCGCCCTGGACGGAAGCGACGCTGCCAATGCCAACAGGACCTCAAACATCTGGGTAATGAATGCCGACGGTTCCGGCGCCACCTCGCTGACCAAACTTACCGCTGTCCAACCCCTGAATATCGTTCCTGGAATCTGGCTTCCGGACGGCAGCAAGATTGTGTTTGACTCAGCACGGGCGTTGGATGGCACCGATGCCGCAAACTCAAACGGAACGCGGAACATCTGGATAATGAATGCCGATGGCTCCTCGGCTGCCCCGTTGACCAAGCTCACAGCGTCAGGAACGGATAGTCTCCTGTGATTGGATCCGCTTTGAGTTTCGCTCTGCAATCGGTTTCGCCCTGCCTGCATCTCCCAGCCGGCAATGAAGCGATGCCTTACTCAAGGCGCGGAGGTAGCCATGACGAAAAATAAAGTTGAGGTAGCGGCCAATGTAGCGGTGATCGTGTTGGCCGTGGTGATAGGGTCGGTTTTTCTCATGGACCGCTTCGCTTCCCGTGGCCCGGGGCCGAACGAGGTCAAGGTTGGCGACCAACTCCCTGGCCTGCCCGCGTACAAATGGAACGCACACGAGCGCACCCTGGTCCTCGCGCTCAGAAGCGGATGTCACTTTTGTGAGGCGAGCATGCCGTTTTACCGGAAGCTGGCCCAATTGGAACAATCGAATAAGATCGGCGTTCATCTCATCGCTGTGTTTCCGGACGATCCAGCCGTCGTGCATCAGGTTGTGGAAACACAGCAGCTCACGCTCGAAGTGCTTCCGCGCTTTGAGTTAGGTCAGGTGAAAGTGCAAGGCACTCCGACTCTGATGCTTGTTGATGAGCAAGGACGCGTCTCCAAAGTCTGGATGGGCCAGTTTCCGGCCGCGGAGGAAGCAGAAGTTATCGCGGCAATCAGCAAGCCGCTGGCCGCCGAATCAAAACAGCAAAGTTTCCTGCGAGCGCCTTGCGAGACTTGTAAGCCTAAGTCTTGATGTGCACGTTCGCTGGAAGTTCGTCGGAAAGTCAGGAACAACTGTCATAAGGAGGTAGTGTATGTCGATTCTAAGGTTGGTCCGAAATTTCGCTTTGCTCGCGGTGTTGGCGCTGGCAGCGCACGCGGCTGCCGGTGCTAACAAGGGTGCGAGTGGGGGGTGCTTTGGACAGCGCTGCGGCAGCGCGAGCTGTTCAGGGGGCTGCGCATGTAGCGCTAGTTTTGGTTGCGTGCGCCACTCGGCGTGCAAGTTTTTCGGTGATTGCCTGCCCAAGCACTAAACACCAGAAAACTCAATTGGGACAGGTTCATCATCCCAGGACCACGCCAGCGAGCCAGAGCGCTGTTGCTTGCATGGCGTCGCCGCTGGCGTTCTCTGCGTAGGTAGCTGAGACAAGTCGCCCATAAGGAGGAAGTATGTCGATTCTGAGGTTAGTCCGAAATTTCGCTTTACTCGCGGTGTTGGCGCTGGCAGCGCATGCCGCTGCCGGTGCTGACAAGGGTGGGAACCACTGCAGTGGTGGACCGTGTGGCTACCCAGGAGCTTCTTGTCCACCAAAATTCTGCGTATGCGTTGCGGCCGGCCAACGCGATGTTTGCGTGTCCAAGAAGTTGTTCAACTAAACACCGGGAAGCCCAGTTGGGACAGGTTCATCCCCAGGACCACGCCAACGAGGCATAGCGCTGTTGGTTGCAAGACGCGGCCTTGGAGTTCTTTGCGTAGTTAGCTAGGACAAGTTGACCAGAAGGAGGAAAGTATGTGGATTCTGAGGTTAGTCCGAAATTTCGCTTTGCTCGCGGTTCTGGCGCTAGCGGCGCAGGCGGCTGCGGGTGGCAACAAGCATCCGAACCCGAGGCCAGGCAGGTGCGGGGTAGTGGGACAGCAGTGTGGTGCTCCAATTCTTCCCCCTTGTTGCCCTGGGTTAGTGTGTGTCCCTGCTTCCACTCGTGCCTTTTGCGAGAAGTGACGCTCGACGAGAGGAGCACCCTCGACCCGATGAGCCGATCTTGGGTGTCGCATCCCTTTGGAGCTCACCTCTCCAAACCGTGCGGCCCTTGACTTTGTCCGGCTCGCTTCGTCGTCGCCGCAGCCGTTGATCGTAGCTCCATGCCTCGGTGTAAATGGCTAGGCGCTCTCTCAATTGGAGGAGTCCATGAAGAGCTTTGCTTCCCAGGTCTTTCTGTTAGCCCCGCTGCTACTGACGGGCTGCGGAGCTGCCGGGTGCCCCGCGTCCCGCTTTTGCACCTGTGGATTCTGACAGTTCCCCCGCATTCTTGGCCTATCGCCCTTTATTAAGGATCCTCGCTATTCGGTCCCACCTTTCATTCCGCTTTCTAGTTTCTGCTTTCTAGTTTCTAGTTTCTAGTTTTCCTTTTCCCCCGCCTTCGCCCGTCTGTCCACCGCGCAAGCCTGCAGCGGCGGGTCTTTAGACCCGTTATTCTCCGGCGCGCACCCTTCCCGGAATGCCCAACTACCGCTCGAACCTAGCTATAATCTCCCCCAACATGTTTGAACAAGCCTTCAAGAACATTGACGACGTCCTCCGCAAAGAGGCTGGCTGCACCACCGAACTCGACTACACCGAGCAGACTTCCTGGCTCCTTTTCCTCAAATACCTCGACGCGCTCGAGCAGGACAAAGCCGATGAAGCCGCCCTCAACCGCAAGAAATACACCTTCCTTCTCGACAAGCCCTACCGCTGGGAAACCTGGGCCGCTCCGAAAGTCTCCGGGAACGCCAATCTCCCGATTGGCGCCTCAAAGAACAGTGTCATCGACCACAACAAAGCTCTCTCCGGCGACGATCTCCGCGACTTCGTCAACGCCAAGCTCTTTCCCTACCTCCATGGCTTCAAGCAGCGCGCCTCCGGCCCCAACACTATCGAATACAAAATCGGTGAAATTTTCGGCGAAATCAAAAACAAGATTCAGAGCGGCTACAACCTCCGCGAAATCATCGACCACATCGACGAGCTCCGCTTCCGCTCGCAAACCGAAAAGCACGAGCTCTCCCACCTTTACGAAGCAAAAATCCGCAACATGGGCAATGCCGGGCGCAACGGCGGCGAATACTACACGCCTCGCCCGCTCATTCGCGCCATCATTCAGGTCGTCAAGCCCCGCATCGGCGAGCGCATCTATGACGGCGCTTGCGGCTCCGCCGGCTTCCTCTGCGAATCCTTCGAATACCTCAAAGCCGGGAGCTCCATCTCCGGGAACGCCAATCTCCCGATTGGCGCCTCTTCCCCTCCGAAAACTGCCGCCACGAAAATCGCCATTCCGGAGAATGGCGTTCCGAATAGCACACCCAGACTCACCACCAAAGATTTCAAAACCCTCCAGGAACGCACCTTCTTCGGCAAAGAAAAGAAATCCCTCGCCTACGTCATCGCCATCATGAACATGATCCTTCACGGCATCGAAGCGCCCAACATCCTCCACACCAACACGCTCACCGAGAACATCAACGACATTCAGGACAAAGACCGCTTCGAAGTCGTCCTCGCCAATCCGCCCTTCGGTGGCAGCGAGCGCAAGGAAATTCAGCAGAACTTCAACATCAAAACTGGTGAAACCGCCTTCCTCTTCCTTCAGCACTTCATCAAAATCCTCAAGGCGGGCGGCCGCGGCGGCATCGTCATCAAGAATACGTTTCTCTCCAACACCGACAACGCTTCCGTCAGTTTGCGAAAGCTGCTCCTCGAAAGCTGTAATCTCCACACGATTCTGGACAATCCCGGCGGCACCTTCCAGGGCGCTGGCGTAAAGACCGTTGTCCTCTTTTTCGAAAAAGGCGCGCCCACCCGCGAAATCTGGTATTACCAGCTTGATCCAGGCCGCAACCTTGGGAAAACCAACCCTCTCAACGATGACGACCTCGCCGAGTTCGTGAAGCTACAGAAAACCTTTGCCGACTCCCCTAAATCCTGGACCGTCGACGCCAAGAATATCGACCCGGAGACCTTCGACCTCTCCGTGAAAAACCCCAACAGTGGTGAAGCCGCAGCCCACTGCAGCCCGGAGGAAATCCTGGCCGAAATCGCTGCGTTGGACGCCGAAAGCGCAGAGGCACTCGTGAATATTAAGGCGCTACTATGACGGACGCGTGGGAAATCATTCCCATGGGACACCTTTGCTCTATTAAGAGTGGCAAATCTGATACCAAAGATGCAGTGGAAGACGGACCCTACGCGTTCTTTGATCGCTCACGCACAAACAAAAGGAGCTCGCGCTACCTGTATGATTGCGAAGCTCTTATCATCCCGGGCGAAGGCACTGAGTTTCTTCCGAAACATTTCACCGGCAAGTTCGACCTTCATCAACGGGCGTACGCCCTCTTTGGCTTTTCTCCCCGAATAGACGTGAAGTTCCTCTACTACTTTCTGCACCACCTTCGCGATTACTTCCCGCGTGTCGCAGTGGGCGCGACAGTGAAATCGCTGAGGCTGCGGCACTTTGAAAAGCTTCCAGTTTCGCTCACCAGTCTGCCCGAACAGCGGCGGATCGTCGGCATCCTCGACAAAGCATTCGACGGCATCGCCACCGCCAAAGCCAACGCCGAGAAAAACCTGCAAAACGCCCGCGCCCTCTTCGAAAGCCACCTCGAATCCGTCTTCACCCAGCTCGGCGATGGCTGGGTGAAGAAAACTTTGGGTGAAGTATGTGAATTCGTTGGTGGTTCGCAGCCGCCGAAGTCCGTCTTTTCGAAGACTAAGTCGGCCGATAACGTCCGCCTGATCCAGATTCGCGACTACAAGAGCGACAAACACATCGTCTACATACCTCGAGCTCAGGCCAGGAGATTCTGCAAAGGGGAAGACATCATGATTGGTAGATATGGTCCACCAATCTTCCAGATTCTCCGCGGAATGGAAGGTGCTTACAACGTTGCTCTGATGAAAGCAGTTCCAGACGAATCGAAACTTTCTCGTGACTATCTCTTCTACTTCCTAAAACATTCCACTATCCAGGAATACGTCATTTACCATTCGGAACGGGCGGCCGGTCAGAGTGGGTTGAATAAGGACACACTAGAACCATATCCCATTACCCTACCGACGTTACCTCAGCAACAAAAGATAGTTCGGACGACGATGGAACTTGAATCAGAAACCCAGCGCCTCGAATCCATCTACCAGCAAAAGCTCGCCGCGCTGGAAGCCTTGAAAAAATCGCTGCTGCACCAGGCATTCAGTGGCCAACTCTAAACACACCCCCGGGAACGCCAAGCTTGGCGATGTGAACGCCGCCCCAAGCGAGTTTAGCGGGGAGAAAAACGCCAATCGGGAGATTGGCGCTCCCAGGTGGCACAACCGCGGATATCTGCCTCATTTTGAAAGTTCTGATGTTACTCAGCATGTGACCTTTCATCTTGCTGACAGCCTCCCCCAAACAGTCCTCCTGCAATTGGAATCCGAATTGAAGTTTCTCCCCATCGAAAAACGCGCCACCGAGCGCCGCAAGCAAGTAGACGCGTGGATCGATGCCGGCCACGGCTCATGCGTTCTCCGCATGCCAGCCATCGCCGACATGGTGCAAGTATCTTTGCTGACCTTTGATGCGCAGCGTTACCGCCTGCTGGCCTGGGTCGTTATGCCGAATCACGTGCATGTCCTATTCGAACCAATGAGCGGATGGACAGTCGCGAAGATCGTGGCCGCCTGGAAAAAGTTCACCGCCCGCAGAATCCGCGATGCCCAGCGCGACAGCGGCGAGGAGCCGAGCACTCCCACCTGGCACCGCGAATATTGGGACCGCTACATCCGCGACGAGACCCACTTCCAGCGGGCGGTCGAGTACATTCACCTCAATCCAGTGAAAGCCAACTTGGTTGCCACGCCAGAAGAATGGCCTTGGAGCAGTGCATTTTCCGGGAACGCCAATCTCCCGATTGGCGGCCTGAAAGGCGCCATTCAGGAGAATGGCGTTCCCAGCAAAAAACCATGAACGAAGCGGAGACCAGAGCCGAGCACATCGACCCCGCCCTAAAGGCCGCCGGCTGGGGCGTCGTCGAAGGGAGCCGCATCCACCGCGAATACCCCATCGCTCCCGGGCGCCTGGAAGGCCTTGGCCGCCGCAGCAAGCCTCTATTCGCTGACTACATCTTGGTCTACCGCAACACGAAGCTCGCTGTTCTCGAAGCAAAGGCTTGGGACGAGTCGCTCACCGAAGGTCTCGGGCAAGCCAAGAGCTATGCCGACAAGCTCGCCATCCGATTCGCTTACTCCAGCAATGGCCGCGGCCTCTATGGCGCGGACATGCAAACCGGCAAGGAAGGCGTCCTCGACAGCTACCCAACGCCAGAAGAGCTTTGGAAGGTCACCTTCGCGAAAGCCGACCTTTGGCGCGACCGCTTCGCCGACGTTCCCTTCGAAGACAAAGGCGGCTTCTATCAAGGCCGCTACTATCAGGACATCGCTATTGACCGCGTCCTCGAAGCCATCGCGGCCGGACAAAACCGTATCCTCTTAACGCTTGCCACTGGCACCGGCAAGACCTTCATCGCCTTCCAAATTGCTTGGAAGCTCTTCTATAGCCGCTGGAACCTTACGCGCGAGCCGACCCGACGCCCGCGCATTCTCTTCCTCGCCGACCGCAACATCCTCGCCGATCAGGCCTGCAACGCCTTCTCTCCCTTCCCGGAAGACGCTCTCCAGCGCATCCAGCCCGACGAAATCCGCAAGAAAGGCCGCGTCCCCAAAAACGCCAGCCTCTTTTTCACCATCTTCCAAACCTTTATGAGCCGCTCCGGGAACGCCAATCTCCCGATTGGCGCTGTGAACGACGCCATTCAGGAGAATGGCGCTCCCAACAAGCCTTCTCCTTACTTCGGCGAATATCCCCCGGACTTTTTCGACTTCATCGTCATTGATGAGTGCCATCGCGGCGGCGCGAATGACGAAAGCACGTGGCGCGATATCCTTACCTACTTTTCTCCCGCCGTGCAGCTGGGCCTCACCGCCACGCCCAAGCGTCAGGACAATATCGACACCTACGCCTACTTCGGCGAGCCTGTCTTTATTTACTCCCTGAAGGAAGGCATCAACGACGGCTTCCTCACTCCCTTCAAGGTCAAGCAAATCTCAACAACGCTCGATGAGTATGTCTACACGCCGGATGACAGGCTGATCGAAGGTGATATCGAAATCGGCAGGCGCTACACGGAAACCGATTTCAACAAGATTATCGAAATCAAGGAGCGCGAAGCCCACCGTGTCAAAATCTTCATGGATCAGGTTGACCAAACCGAGAAAACCTTGGTCTTCTGCTCCACCCAGGACCATGCCCTGGCCGTCCGCGACCTCATCAACCAGATGAAAACCAGTCGCGATCCCAACTATTGCGCCCGCGTCACCGCCAACGACGGCCTGATCGGCGAGCAATTTCTGCGCGACTTTCAGGACAATGAGAAAACCATCCCCACAATCCTCACCACATCGCAAAAACTCTCCACCGGCGTCGATGCTCGTAATATCCGCAATATCGTTCTCATGCGTCCCATCAATTCAATGATCGAGTTCAAACAGATCATCGGCCGCGGAACCCGCCTTTACGAAGGCAAAGACTACTTCACGATCTACGACTTCGTGCGCGCGCATCAGCACTTCAACGATCCGGAATGGGACGGCGAACCCATCGCGCCTGAACCCACTGAGCCCAGAGAGCCGCGAACGCCTCGCCCGCCCCGCGTCCCACCAGAGCCGGGACCGGAACCCATGCCGCCGCGTCCCAGAATTAAAGTCAAACTCGCTGACGGCAAGGCTCGGACTATCCAGCACATGATGGTCACCAGCTTCTGGCACCCCGACGGGACACCCATGTCCGCGCAACAGTTCATGGAAATGCTCTTTGGCAGGCTGCCCGACTTTTTCAAGAACGAAGCCCAGCTGCGTGCCCTCTGGAGCGCTCCAGACACCCGTGCGAAGCTCTTGCAGGGTTTGGGGGAGAAGGGTTTCGGCGCCGCCCAGTTGGCGGAGATGCAAAGCATCATCAATGCGGAAAAAAGCGACCTCTTCGACGTCTTGGCCTATATCGCTTACGCCCTGCCAACCCTCACTCGCGAAGAGAGGGCCGCCCGCGCCAAGGCCCGTATCAGCACCGCGTTCAACAGCAGGCAGCAGACTTTCCTGGATTTTGTCCTGGCCCACTACGTCAGCCAGGGCGTCCACGAACTCGATCAGGAGAAGCTGACCCCGCTGCTACGCCTCAAATATAATGACTCCCTTGCGGATGCCGTGGCCGACCTCGGCAAGCCCGAAGAGATTGGCTATGTTTTCTCGGGTTTCCAGAAGTACCTCTACCTGCAGGTGGGTGGGACTCCCATTTGAGATTTCCTCCGCCTTCTCGCCCTACCCTCCTTTATTAAGAACTAGCGCTTTTCCGGTCCAGCTTGTCATTCTCCTTTCTAGTTTCTGCCTTCTAGTTTCTAGTTTTCCTTCCCGCCCCTAACCCCTGCCCCGCCAATCACTTCCAAATTCTCTTCAAATTTATCTTGACAAGTACTGTACTTGTGCGGTAACATCTTATGTGATCGCCAGCCGCCACTCTCGTTTACTCACAGCACTCCAAGCGATGGCCGACCCTCTCCTTCTTTCTACTCCGAGGGGTACACACCCCCGGGCATTTTGTATGAATATCAAAAGAAAGGGGTTGCGAAATTTGCATTTCGCAAGTGATTGAAAATAAAGGTCGATGCGCGGAGGGGGATCAGGTCCAAAATGGGAATGGGAGCAACAGTATCTCAACCCTTTGTTTATCAATCATTTGCGCACTCTTTTGCGCTTTTTTGCACCGGCGCAAAACTCAACTCTTTTATTTTCAATCGATTCCGCACTCTTTGACAAAAAACGGGGGGTGGGGTACATCCTTCAAGCCAAAAGCCTATCTCCTTGTGGCCCTATCTCCGGATCGCGTCCTTACCTCGTTACCTCCTTACTTCATTACTTCGTGCGTCGCTCTTGGCGCGAGCGGATCCCCGGCCAGCGGGCAAAGATGTGAGGCTTAGTTGATCAGAAAGAAGGACGCTTGTTAGATTATTTCGACGAAGTCGGCGGCAGAGCGCTTCTCTGGGAGCAAGGACAGGACGCCTCGATCCATCGTTGTGAGCTTGCCGTGCTTGTGCATGGCAAGCCCCAGCAAATAGGCATCGGTGACTTGCTGGTGCCCGATCAGCCGTCCGACAAACGGCTGAGTAGCCGCAACAAAACCGATTTCGTCGGCCCAGAATCGATGAGAGGGGTGATTCAAGTTGGCATCCAGTAGCTTCAATGCTTCTTGTGGTGTTACAGCGTCACGGGAAAACGCGGGGTTGGTGATGATTCTCACGAAAGCCGCCTGCGTAAGCGGACATGTTGCCCATCCCTCTCGGGATTCGCGGCTAAACCAGTCTTGGGCTTGCGCGTGGCCCTCGTGGGCGGGCCACATCAAGGCGATTAGCACGTTAACGTCCAGCAAGAAGGCCGTCATTTCTGGGCCGCGTCCAGCTCCTGGACTTTATTCGTGCTCACGCGTGGTGATTCGGGAGGCAGATCGAAAACTTGTACACCGTTTACCAAGCGCGTGGGACGCGGAACGGCAAACGCCCGGCGCACTAGCTCGGATACGGCTTTGCCGAGGGCAAGGGAGCGGCTGGCGGCATAGCGCTTTACAAGGCGAAAGACGTCATCATCTAAAGAGAGTGTGGTTCTCATAGGATTATGATGCTACAGGATACAGATGATGTCAAGCGACAACAACAGCATCGTCGCGGCTAGATGATGCTATGAAACAAGACCTGCATCGATGTCTCGTGGCGGATCCTATTTACGGACGCGCTTGGAGTTGGAGCGGATTTCGGGCCAGCGAGCGAAGACGGAGGTGGTCAGGCCGCCGCGCGGAGTGAATTCACCGCGCACTACGCACCATTCGGGCTTAACGGCGGCGACGATGTCGCGCAGCATTCTGTTGACGGCGTTTTCATAGAAGATGCCCAGGCTGCGGTAGGCAAGGAGATACATTTTCAGGGCTTTCAGCTCGATGCAGTCCCTCTTCGGCATGTATTGGATGGTGATGGTGCCGAAGTCAGGGAGCCCGGTCTTGGGGCAGACGGAGGAGTACTCAGGAAAGCGCGTAGTAATCACGTAGCCGGGAAATTGATTGGGCCAGGTTTCGAGCGCGGGCAATTTGGCGTTGATGCCGGCGCGGGCGTGTTCTTCGGTGTAGTTAGGCATGTCGGCTCCTGAAAGTATTGTAGCGTGCCGAAGCCTGTTGTCGAAGGCAGTGGAACTTGTAGTGGCGGGCCTTTCGCGTTTGCTGCGGTCCGGTTCTTGGCGGACAGACCCGCGTTTTTTGCTGGAACTTGATAGTGGCGGGTCTTTAGACCCGCGATTTTTGCTTCGAGCAAAGTGAGGAGTTGTTGAGAAGATGGATGCACTTGCCGAGTCCATCACCTCTTGCTGATGGTCGCGCACTCGCCTATGCTTTGCGGGGAGAAAAAGAGATCGCAACCAGCCGGACAAGCTGTCCGTTTTGTAATAGCGCGAATATCCGGCGTTCCAAGCGCCGGTCGGTGCGGGATCGTCTGTTGAGTGTCGCGGGAATCCTGCCGTGGCGCTGCGAATCCTGCTCCGCGCGATTTCATGCGCGCTTGCTGCCGTTTCGCACTCTTTTGTACGCACATTGCAAAATCTGCGGCAATCTGGAATTGCAACGCATCTCCGCAGAGCGCATGACTGGCGCGATTTCCATCGTCGGACGCTTACTGAGAATCCGAGCGCTGCGCTGCGAGCCCTGCCGGCACAAATTTTTTTCCGCGCGCCCCCTTCGCCGCGAAGGCCCATCAGCCGCAGGCGCGCCAGATAAACCGCTGCCCCGCGAAGAGCGGTCCGCAACGACCGCGCCAAACAAGTAGCGCGATCTGGCGTTCGCGCTGAGCGCGTAAAACGTTCAGTGTTCGTCGCTGCGACGTTCACGCGACGCGAGCCGAGCCATTCACAGCCGCCGCGCATTGCGAGTAGCGCAAGGTCCGGCGTTGGCCTTTGGCGTCGAACGCGCGGTACCGAGAAGGTACCTCGCGAGTCCCCGCGGTTCGAGTACAATACTTCGATTCTGTAGTACTCCTCACACCGTACCCTTTCCAGCCTGTTCACTCTTTCTTTTTCCCACTACCGTCTTCTCTCTGCTCGAAGGAGCACATGGACCCAAGCATCCGAGTTCTGGTGGCCACCCGTCCGCGGCTTCTGCGCGAGCTGGTGCTGTCCACACTTTCCGAGCAAGCGGGGATCAGCGTGGTGGGAGAAACGGATAACGAGCGGGACGTGCCTTCACTAGTGGCGGAAACGAAACCGGATTTTCTGCTGATTGCTTTGGACGAGCCGCGACAGCGTCCGCCATTGTGCGATTTGCTGCTGCAGGAATTTCCCGCGCTTCGAATCATTGCCGTGGCGCCCAACACGAATGTGGGGATTTATTACTGGGCGACGTTTGAAATCCACTCAACGACGATGGAAGCGAGCGAAAAGGCGCTGCTCGAAGTGCTGCGGAGAAGAGCGTTACCGGTGAAGGGAGGTGTGGCGTGAAGCGCGTGGGAATTTTTTTGTGTTGCGCGGTGTTGCTGAGTACGGAAAACGCTCGGGCGCAGCAATCGCAAAGCCAGCAGGGAAGCGGTGGAGAAGAGAAGTCACCGAACGGGACAGTGGAGCACAAGTCAGCCGCTTGGGCGCCGGGGCGCGGCGGAATTGTTGCGGACAACCTCGACCGTGTGGCGGCGACGGCGGAACAAATCCTGGAAGTAGTCAATCACGATGCGGGACTGATGGTGGAGCTGAAACGGGCCATCGCTGAGGATGCCGGCGAAAGCGGGCAAATCCTCGAAGAATCCGACCTGAGCGAAGGCGCCGTGACGGAGCGCTTGCGCGAGGACCTGCGAACGCGGGTACTGGCCACGCGGCTCTTGCAACGTTACGGGTATCTGCTCCCAAAAGTGAATCCGGACTCGGAACTCGCTGCGGAGAACAATCTGAAGATGCGCGCGCGGGCGCAGCAGCTGGAACGGGCTTCGGAGTCTCTTGATTCGAATCGTGGCGCGCCGCAAACGGTGATCACCGTGGGAACACCGCCGTCGGCGGAACGTTCCGCGAATCAGGGGCGCTCCGGGCGCGGTGCGCTTGCTGAAGTCGACGGCGCGCTCGACACTTCACGCCCAGAAATGCTGGCAGCTCCTCCGGAAACTCACGTGGATGTGGTAAAGGCGGGCTGGCGGCCATCGATGCAGAGCGAACCGGCGGAGAAGGCTGGCTCGGCAGTGCCTGTCGAAACGCCTATTGGGGCAGGCGAGTTCGCGTCTGTGCCGGCTTCACGGCCGGTGCGCCGAGCGGGAACACCCCCTGCGGAATTTGAGCTGGTGCGCATGGATCGGCGGCCGAATCCTTACGCCGACGTGCCATCGCTTTACGATCTGTATGTACAGGCCAACGCGCCGAATCGGAAGATGGAACGTTTTGGCCTGGAGGTATTCCGCAACGGCACCGCGGACCCTGATGTCCTGCCGATGGATCTTCCCGTGGGGCCTGATTATGTCGTCGGGCCAGGCGACAGTTTGTCCGTCAATCTTTGGGGCGGCGTTTCGCAGCGCCTCTTGCGAACGGTGGATCGAGAAGGGAAATTGCTTTTGCCAGAAGCGGGCCCGTTGCTGGTGTCCGGCAAATCTCTGGGAGAAGTGCAGGACGCCGTGCAACGCGTGCTGCGAACGCAGTTCCGGGACGTTTCGGCGGATGTTTCGCTGCTGAAGTTGCGCAGCGTCCGCGTGTATGTGGTCGGTGAAGTGGCGGCTCCGGGAGCGTACGACGTCAGCTCGCTTTCCACGCCTCTAAACGCCCTATTTGCCGCGGGAGGAATTACGCCGCGCGGCTCGCTGCGGCGGCTGGAACATTACCGCGGCAAACAGCTTCTGGAAGAAGTGGACGCTTACGATCTTCTCCTTCACGGAATTCGCGGAGACCTGCGGCGGCTGGAGAATGGCGACTCTCTGCGCGTGCCGCCACTGGAAAATTCGGTCACTATCGATGGCATGGTACGCCGCCCGGCGTTGTACGAGTTGCGCGGCGAGAAAAACCTGAACGAAGTCCTCGAGTTGGCGGGAGGCATTCTGCCGGCGGCGGCGCTGCGGCACATCGAAGTGCAACGGCTCACGGCGCACGAGAAACGGAGCATGCTGAGCCTAGAAATCGGCGAAGGAACCGACAAGGAAGCGTTGCGCGGCGCGTTCGAGAAATTCCAAGTGCAGGATGGCGACGAGATTCATATTTTCCCGATTGCGCCTTACAACACCGGAGCGGTTTATCTCGAAGGGCACGTGCTGCGCCCGGGCCGCTATTCCTACCGGGAGGGCATGAAGCTCACCGACTTGATTCCGTCCTACAAGGATCTTCTTCCAGAGCCTTCCGAGCGTTACGCCGAAATCATTCGAATCGAAGGGTCCGAGAATCGGCCCGTAGTCGAGAGTTTCCATCTGGATGAAGCGCTCGCGCATCCGGAGAGCGCGCCGCGGCTGCAAGCGCTCGACACTATCCGCATTTTCGGCCGTTACGATTTGGAGGCTGCGCCGGAATTTACCATTTATGGAGAAGTGCGGAATCCGGGAAATTACCGTAGCTCCGGCCAAGCCCATTTGCGCGATGCGATCTACCAGGCGGGAGGAGTAACGCCCGATGCCTGGAAGGAGTCAGCGCAACTGTTCCGGTCCGTCGCGGACGGTTCGACGAAAGTTTTCAGCATCTCGCTGGGTGAAGCGCTAGCAGGCGATCCTTTGAACAACATTCTGATCGAGCCACGCGACCGCATCCTAGTGCACCGCCAGCCGGAACGCGTCAATCCGCCCAGCGTATACGTGCGGGGAGAAGTGGCGCGGCCGGGTCGTTATCCGCTAGTAGCCAATATGCGCGTGTCGGATCTAGTGCGCTCCGCCGGGGGATTGCTGCGCAGCGCGAATGCCACCAGCGCGGATTTGACGCATTACGCGGCCACGAATGGCGCTTCAGCAAAGGCGCAACAACAGGAGTCTCATGCGGTAAACCTCAGCGCCGCGCTGACAAGGGAAGATACCGAAGATCTTCCGCTGCGCGACGGCGATGTATTGACCGTCCCCCAACAGGCCGGCTGGAGTGATGTCGGCGCGACAGTCACCTTGCGCGGTGAAGTCCGCAAACCAGGTGTTTATGGCATCCGGTCGGGCGAGCACTTGAGTTCGCTATTGAATCGTGCCGGAGGGTTGCTGCCAACAGCCTATCCGCGCGCAGCGGTGTTCGAACGGAATGACGTGCGTGAACTTCAACAGAAGAGCCGGCAGGAGCTAATCCAGCGGCTCGAGCAGGAATCAACAGTGGTGAAGACTTCGGCATCCACGACGGGGACGGAAGAAGCCGCGCTGCAACAGGCAGCCTTGCAGCAACGCCAGCGCGCTTTGGAGGCCCTGCGGAAAGCTCCCATTTCAGGGCGGATGGTGATTCATATTCGCGCTGACCGCAAGAACTTCGCAGGCTCGCCAGATGATCTTGAGCTTCGAGCGGGCGATTCGCTGAACATCCCCAAGCAGCCCGGAGGCGTTCTGGTTATCGGGCAGGTTTATAACTCGAACGCTCTCACCTATACGCCGGGAAGGAATGCGGGATGGTATCTCTCCCGCGCGGGAGGCCCGACGCCGCTTGCCAACAAAGGCGAAATCTTCATCATCCGTGCGGACGGTTCAGTCACTGGCGGAAAGCAGGGCGGCTTGTGGTCCGGAGGTGCACTCTCCGCAACGATGAGTCCGGGAGACACGATTGTGGTGCCGGAGAAGCCGGTGCTTGGAAGCTCTCCCTGGAAGAACATCGTGTCTGTCGCGCAAATTGCGCAGGCGGGAGCGCTGGCTGCGGCCGTCGCTATCAAATGAGCGGGGAATGAAGATGCAAAGCCGGGCAAGGATTCTCGGAGCGGTTGCGCTCTTGCTGACTGCGTGCCCGGCTCAGGTGTCCGCCGCGCAGAAGCAAGGGCCCATAGCGCTGGCGCCGGAAACGGCAGTTGCCAAGGAGAAATCTTCTTCCGAGACCGACACCGCGCCGAATACGAACGTGATGATGAAAAGCCTCGAGGGAACGCGAACAAGTTTGGTGGGGCGTTTCGTGGACGATCAACAACAGATCTGGACAAGTCCCGCGCGGCTTCGGTTCCCGGATGCCGAGTGGCTTGTGCCGTTGAGCGGCATAACGGCGGGGCTGATTGTCACCGACCGCGATTACAGCAAGCGCCTGTCGCAGAATCCCACGACGATCAGTCACTACAAAACACTGTCGAACGCCGGTGTAGCAGCGCTTGTCGGCAGTGCGGGCGGAATGTGGGTCATGGGCCGCGTGAGCCACAATGAGCATTGGAGCGAGACGGGTTTCCTCGCCGGTGAAGCGGCCTTGAACAGTTTTGTCGCGGTCGAGGGATTGAAGTATTCGCTGCGGCGCGAACGACCGTTTCAGGGCGACGGCAGTGGAGCGTTCTTTCAGAACGGCGGCACGTCTTTTCCCTCAGAGCATGCCGCAGCGGCGTGGTCCGTGGCTGGTGTAATCGCGCACGAATACCCTGGCTCTTTTACGAAGATCATGGCGTATGGCTTGGCTTCCTTGGTGAGCGTCTCGCGCGTCAAGGGGCATCAGCACTTTCCTTCGGACGCGATCATTGGCAGCGCGATTGGCAACCTTGTGGCGCAGGACATTTACAGCCGCCATCACGACCCGGAGCTGGGTGGCGGGGAATGGAGATCCATCGGTGAAATCGTGCGCAGCCACGATCAAAGTCCTGCAAACCAGGGATCTCCTTATCTCCCGCTCGACAGCTGGGTGTATCCCGCGCTCGATCGCTTGATGGCGCTGGGGGTGATCGACAGCGGGTTCGCGGACATGCGGCCTTGGACGCGAAGCGAGTGCGCACGCCTGCTTAGCGAAGCGGCCGAAAAGATTGATGAGGAAGGCGCGGGAGGCGCCGAAGGCGGGAAGATCTATAGTTTTCTGGAGACGGAATTCCGTGAGGAGATCGAAGGCGCGCAGGGAGAAGGAAAATTCCGAGCCCGAGTTGAATCCGTCTATGCACGTGCGACCGGAATTTCAGGTGAGCCGCTGACGGACGGCTATCATTTCGGGCAGACCATCTTCAACGATTACGGCCGGCCGTACCAGGAAGGATTCAACTCCGTCGAGGGTTTCTCCGGCTGGACATCATTCGGCCGCTGGATCGGTTACGTGCGTGCCGAATACGAGCATGCGCCTTCCGCGCCCGCCCTTTCAGACAGGGCCCGGCAAACAATTGCGTCAATCGATCCAATTCCTGTAGTTCGACCTGCCACGCCGTTTGCGGCTGTCAATCGGATGCAACTGCTTGATGCGTATGTCGGGATGAACTTCGAGAATTGGCAGGTCACTTTCGGGAAGCAAAGTCTGTGGTGGGGTCCGGGCAACAGCGGCCCCATGATGTTCAGCGACAACGCGGAACCGATCAACATGTTCCGCATCGATCGCGTCTCTCCACTTCAGCCGCCCGGCTTTTTGAAGTGGCTGGGCCCAGTGCGGATGGAGTTTTTTGTCGGCCAGCTTGAGGGCCATCATTTCGTCGATACCGCTTCGGGCATAACTGGATCTTGGTCGCAGCCACTGAATCCCCAGCCATTCATAGACGGATGGAAGCTGAGCTTTAAGCCCACTCCGAACCTCGAAGTTGGTCTCACGTATACCACTATCTTTGGCGGTGTGGGCATTCCGGCAACGCCACGCAGCTTCGCGCAGAGTTTATTTGACAGTGGCGGGAATCTGCCGGACGGGAGTTCGAAGTCGAGCCGTGAGAATGGCCTGGATTTTTCCTATCGGATTCCCAAACTCCGAAAATGGCTGACGCTTTACGGCGAGGGATTCGCGCACGACCAAATCATCTTCTTCATCGACCCCAAAGAGAGGCCCCTCCCCTTTGGATATCCGGACCGAGCCGTATGGCGGGGTGGAATTTACGTCCCGATGTTCCCAAGGATTCGAAAACTGGATTTTCGGGCAGAGGGCGGCTACACGAGCAACCCCTTGGGCCCCATGGGCGGGTATAGCACGGGGTTTTACTATCTGGCGAATCGATACCTCAACGGATATACGAATAACGGCAATTTGCTCGGGAGCTGGCTGGGCCGGGCAGGCCAGGGGTTGCAGGCTTGGAGCAAGTACTGGTTTAACGCGCGAAACAGCTTGCAGTTCGCGTACCGGCACGCCAAGGTCAGCGCCAATTTCATTTCTGGAGGCGGGACGGTGAACGACGCGAGCCTGCAAGCAGACTTTCTGGCGGGGCGCGAATTCGGGCTGTCGACACGCGTGCAATACGAGCGCTGGAATTATCCGGTCCTGGCTCTTCAGCCGCAGACCAACGTTTCCGTTTCCATGCAAATGACGTATTGGCCGCATTTTCAGGTGAAGTGAGAGAGAAGCGCGGAAGCGCAAGCAACTTCCGCGGAGGCGAATCGAGCAGTGACACAGGCAGGCTCAAGAACGCAGATGGAAGTCCCAGTGCCGGCGAATGACGAGGCTGCCGAGGCGCCTTCGCATGTGGTGAATGTGCTCCGGATTCTCTGGGCACAGCGGCACATGCTGGGAAAAGCGATTTTAGGCGGTTTCGCCGCGGGCGCGCTGGTGGCGTTGCTGATCCCGGCGCGTTACCAGTCCACGACGCGGCTGATGCCTCCGGACTCCCAGGCAAACGCGAGTATGGGGATGCTGGCAGCGTTGACGGCAAAAAGCGGAAACGGCATGGGCACGGTGGCTGGCGAGCTATTGGGTATTCGAGGTTCGGGAGCATTATTCACGGGCATTCTGGGCAGCCGGACGGTGGAAGACCGGCTGATCGCGCGTTTTCAGTTGCACAAGGTATATGGCATCCGGCTGGAGCAGGACACGCGGGCCAAGCTCGCCGAAAACACGGAGATTTCCGAAGACCGCAAAAGTGGAATCATCACCATCTCCGTGACGGACCGAGATCCAAGGCTGGCGGCCGGCATCGCGCAAGCGTATGTCGAAGAACTCAACCAACTGGTGGCCGAGCTTTCCACTTCCGCGGCGCATCGCGAGCGCGTTTTTCTGGAGGAGCGGTTGGGCAGCGTGAAGCTGGATTTAGACGACGCTTCGCAGAAGTTCAGCCAATTTGAAAGCGCCAACAAGACCATCGACATCAAGGAACAAGCGCGCGCGATGGTACAGGGAGCGGCGGCGATTGAAGGAGAGCTGATCGCCACGGAATCGGAATTGAAGGGACTGGAAGAGATCTACACGGTAAACAACGTGCGGGTTCGTTCGGTGAAAGCGCGGATTGCGGAGCTCCGCCGCCAGCTCGACAAAATGGGCGGAGCTACACCAACCGGGAATCGTGAATCCCCGGTCATTTCCGATGCAGCTTATCCCACCATCCGCAGACTTCCGCTGCTCGGAGTGGCGTATGCAGACCTTTTTCGGCGCATGCAGATCCAGGAAGCGGTGTATGAAACGCTGACACAGCAGTTCGAGCTGGCCAAGGTGCAGGAGGCCAAGGAAATACCCAGTGTAAAAGTTCTGGATGCGGCGAGCTTGCCGGAGCGGAAATCGTTTCCGCCGAGAATGCTGATAGCGCTGCTGGGCGCATCTCTGGTGTCAGGCGCCGCGGGAATGAGCATTGTGGCGCGTGCAAGCTGGGAGGAGACGGATTCGAAAGACCCAGGAAAAGCTTTCGCGCAAGAAGTGCTGCAGACGGTCGAAGCGGGCATGCCTTGGGCGGAGCCCAACGGTTCGCGAGTGCAAGCAGCGACGCATAGAGTTTGGTTGCGGCTAGTTCGGCGAGAAGAAGCGGAGAAGCCTTCGCCATTTTCCTCGACCTAGCGGTAATTGGTTGAAAGAAAAGTAGTTAACTGAAGTTGGCCCTGTGGCTGACGGGGCGAAGCTGTCTTCGGCCGTTTTTGGAGCTGTCGTGAGCATGCTATCGGACATTTCGGAATCGTCAATCGGAGAGATCGCCCGGATGCCGGCGGAATTTTATGAGCTGCGCTGGTATGCCGCTTACACTTGCGCGAAACACGAAAAGCGGGTAGCCGAGCAGTTCACTGAGAGAGCGCTGGAAAACTTTCTTCCCCAGTATGAATCCGTGCGGCGCTGGAAAGACCGGAGAATGAAACTGCAGTTGCCATTGTTTCCGGGATACGTGTTTGTGCGGCTCGCGCTCCGCGACCGTTTGCGCGCGCTGGAAACCCCCAGCGTGGTGCGGCTGGTGGGATTCAACGGGCGTCCGACCGCGCTTCCGGACAAAGAGATGGAGGCGCTGCGAACTTGCGTGGCGGCGGGGCTGGCGGCCGAACCGCATGTTTATTTGACAGTGGGGCGCCGAGTGAGGATTAAAACGGGTCCGCTAGCGGAACTCGAAGGCGTGCTCATTCGAAAGAAAAACATGTTTCGGGTGGTGCTGTCACTGGATCTGATCGCGCGCTCGGCGGCAGTGGAAGTGGATGCCGCGGACCTCGAGCCGTAGAGCGTTCCTAGCAGCGGGCAAGCACAAATCGTAAGCAGGTTTTCCGTGGGAGCCACGAATCACGAAGATGAGCGAAGTAAGCCAATCGGCGACGCTGTTTCAATTGGGAGCATTTTCTTCGGCGCGGATGCGTCAAATCGGCTTCAGTATTGCCGACCAGGCGCTGGCGGTTGGAGGAATGTTCCTGGCCAACGTGGAGCTGGCGCGCACGCAGTCCAAGGAGGAATACGGCATTTTCGCGCTGACCTATTCGGTTTTCACCTTTCTTGGCGGGCTGCACAATGGTGCCATTCTGGAAACGTACACCGTGTATGGCTCCGGGCGGTACAACGCGCGTTTTGCCGAATATGCAAGGCTACTTTGGCGAAGCAACGCCTGGCTGGGAGTTGCGCTCACGGCAAGTATAAGCATCGTTTGGGGAGCGCTTTATGGGGTCAAGCCGTCGCTGGCTTCGCCAACCATTTTGGGGCTAGCGCTTGGAAGCGGATTTCTCCTGACGGGCAGTTTCGTGCGGCGAACGTTTTACATCCGGAACAGGCCGGATCTGGCGGCACGCTTCTCGCTGGTGTTTTTCGCGACGTGCGCCGGCCTGTTATGGCTGGCGATACGGATGCGAATCTTGAGTGGCTTCACTGTATTTGTGATTGCTGCTGCTGCGTGGATCACCGCCGGAGCATTTCTGGCGCGCGAACTTCCGGGAAGAGCAGAGGCCCGCGCTTCGTTTACAGACGTGGAGCCGGAGTATTGGTCGGAGCACTGGAAGTACTCGCGATGGGTGCTGGTCACCGCGCTGGTGTTCCAACTGACGAGCCAGATGTATTACTGGCTTTCGGCGGAAATCCTTTCGGTGGAAGAGACCGGGGATTTGCGGGCCATGTACAACCTGGTGGGGCCAGTGGACCAGGTGATGATTGCGATGTCCTTTCTGGTCCTGCCGATGATGTCGCGGCGCGCGGCTTCGCGGGGCGTGGCGGGAGTGCTCCCGGTGTGGAAGGCGTATTGCGGCGGGTCGTTGGTGGTCACCGGGGGGTTCGCGGCGTGCGTCAATCTGTTCGGTAAGCCGGTGATGCATTTCGTGTATGCCGGGAAGTTCGATGATGTCGCGCCGCTGCTCGGGATGCTCGCGTTGCTCCCGGTAGTGATGGCCGTCGGGAACACCATGAATTCTGCGCTCAAGGCCGTGGAGAAGCCGAAACTCGTCTTTTACGCCTACGTATGCAGCGGGAGCATCACGGTTCTCCTGGGCGTTCCGCTGGTTACACACTTTGGTTTGCGAGGCGTTGTGTACGGATTGCTGCTTTCCGCCGGGGCCTACACCGTTGCGCTAGCCGTGGGCCTCCTTTCCAGGGTTTACAGCAAGGAGAATGCAACAGACTATGTCGGTTCCCGAAGCTAATTCATTCATGAAGCCGCCCGCGGCGCGCGATTCCTCGCCCCCCTCGGTGATGCTTCACAAGGAGTCTGGCCGGCAGCTTGCTCCCATTGCTCTCTTCGTTTACAACCGGCCGGAGCATACCCGGAGAACGGTGGAGTCTCTGCGGGCTAACACGTTGGCGTGCCAATCCGACTTATTTGTCTTTTCTGACGCTGCGAAAAAAGAATCGGCGACGGCAGCGGTTGAGGCAGTTAGGAAGTTCATTCGCACCATCGATGGATTCAACTCGGTTACGATTATCGAGCGCGAGCGAAATTACGGTTTGGCCAATTCCATCATCGGCGGCGTTTCCGATGTTTGTAATAAATTCGGGCGAGTCGTTGCTATCGAAGACGACTTACTGACAACAGCGGATTTCTTGACTTTCATGAATCAAGCACTCGACCGCTTTGCGGACGAACCGAAGATTTTTTCCGTCAGCGGTTTTAATTTCGCCATTGGCGCTCCTGAGCACTACCCCTTTGATGCCTTCTATTCCTACCGCAGCAGCTCCCTGGGATGGGGCACATGGAAGAGTCGTTGGCAAAAAGCAGATTGGAGCGTTTCCGACTACAACAATTTCTGCGCCGATAGAAATCAGCAGGAGCTTTTCAACCGCGGAGGAAAAGATCTCTCGGACATGCTTGCTTCACAAATGGCGGGCCGAATAGATTCCTGGGCTATTCGCTGGGCGTATACGCATTTTAAGCAACATGGTCTAGCCCTTCTTTCACTCCGATCAAGAGTATTTCACATTGGCGCTGACGGCTCTGGGACACACACGCGCAGGGGATCTCTCCGGCAGTCGCCTCTCACATGCAGCTCAAAAACCGAATTTCACTTTCCACGAACCCTCGAAGTCGAACCATCTTTGGTTTCAGAGTTGCAGAAGTTGCTTCGCCCATCCATCGCCAGGAAGATCTTTCGATACCTGCGGAGAATCAGCCGGCGAGCAGGTGGTTTTAATGCAACGACAAATGTACAGCTAGGCGCGGAGCAATCGGAGGCTGGGAAAGGATTGGGGTCAATTGTTGATTAAGTCTAAGGTAAAGATGGTGTTCGAAAAGCTGAAGAGGAAAACGCAGCGCCATAGCGGCACGGCGCTGCTGCTCTTGGGCAAACAAATGGCTTGGCAGGTCGCGAGCCTGCCGTTGAACATTGATTTCAGGAAAATTGGATTCAAAGTTTTTTCTCAGTGGGACGAGGACGGCATCATTCAGTACTTGATAAGCAAAATTCCGATCGAGAATAAGACCTTCATCGAATTTGGTGTGGAGAATTATGAGGAAAGCAATACGAGGTTTCTCCTCGTCAACGACCATTGGCAGGGGATGGTCATGGATGCGTGCACGGACGATATTCGCTATATCCAGACGGACCGAATCCACTGGCAATTTGATTTGCAGGCCAAGTGCGCCTGGATCACGAGGGATAACATTAACTCACTGCTCTTGGAAGCTGGCTTTTCCCCGGACGTCGGCCTTCTCTCCATCGACATCAACGGCAACGAATACTGGATTTGGGAATCGATCCAGTCGGTGAAGCCGCGCATCGTGATTGCCGAATACAACAGCGTGTTCGGATTGCAGCCAATTTCTGTGCCTTATAAGGAGGATTTTGACCGGACTGCCGCCCATCATTCCAACCTGTACTACGGCTGCTCTTTGGCGGCGCTCTGCCACCTTGCCCAGAAGAAGGGCTATCTTTTCGTAGGTTCAAATATATGGGGACATAACGCCTTCTTCATCAGGTCCGATGTCGCGGGAGAATTCAAGGGGCTCGAACCACATGAGGCGTACATACTCAGCAAGTTTAGAGAGTCTAGAGATTCCGAAGGGAATTTGAGTTACGTCAGAGGTGAAAACCGCATCAAGCTGATCGAGCATCTGCCAGTCGTCAATGTGATCTCCGGTGAGCGGGGCCCGCTGAAAGAGCTTGGGGTAACACGATAATCTAGCCGCCCCTGCGCCACCGTCGATCATGGGGGGCGAAATCGGTCCGCTTCCAAACTGGCATTCTCGGGGACAACTGCAAAAATGACTATACCCGCGCAGCAAACTGAGAAGGCGCTCATCGTTCAGATCGAGCCGTGGATTGACGAGAGCGAGCTTCGCGAGCTCGAACGAGTGATCGACTCTACTTTTGTCGTCGAGCACGAATTGACCCGGGAATTCGAGCGCATGACGATGCAGCTAACTGGTTGCAAGCATGCGATTGCCGTGTGCAACGGAACGATGGCGCTTTTCGTGGGCCTCAAAGCGCTTGGGATCGGTCCTGGAGATGAAGTGATCGTTCCCAATTTTACCTTCATCGCTTCAGCCAATGCCGTCATTCTGGCGGGCGCCACGCCAGTGCTCTGTGAAGTCAGGGAAGACACCTTCTGCCTGGATGTCGCAAAGGCCGAACAATCCGTGACTCCGCGCACAAAGTCAGTCATGCCTGTCCATCTCTATGGACAGAGTGCCGACATGGACGAGGTGATGGCCTTTGCAAAACGGCACGGCCTGAGCGTGATTGAAGACGCCGCCGAAGCTATCGGTGTCAGGTTCGCAGGTAAACATGTCGGCACGTTTGGGGACGTGGGGATTCTTTCCTATTACGGCAACAAAACGGTTACGTGTGGGGAAGGCGGCATGGTTCTCACCAACAACGACGCCATGGCGAAAGCTGCTCGTCGCCTGAAAAACTACGGTCGCGACCAGAAGGGCACTTTTGTTCACGAATCGATTGGGTTCAATTTCTCGTTCACGGATTTGCAGGCTGCTGTGGGGATCGCTCAAATGAGGAAGATGCCCGCCATCGTTCGCAAGAAGCGGGAGATCCACGATCGATACGTCGAGGAGTTGCGCGATCTGCCGGATTTCCAGCCGGTCTGCATCGATTCACGCTGTGAGCCGGTATTCTGGTTTACCTCGTTTCTGTGCCAGGATCCCGGGGCGCTTGGCTCCTACTTGCAGTTGCGGAATATTCAGACCCGAAGATTTTTTTATCCCCTCCACCTTCAGCCTTGCTACGCCGACCGCAAGCATATCCGGTTCACTGATGCGGATTTTCGGGTCAGCGAAAGAATCTACGAACGAGGAATCTCGTTACCCTCCGCGTACCGCCTCTCCGCCGAGGAACAGACTTTTATCATCGAGCAGATTCACGAGTTTTATGCGCATCGGAATTAACTGCTTGAAAATGGATCCTTTTTTTGCGGGCGGGCTGAACACCTACGTGTTCGGTCTGTTGGATGGATTCGCGGCCACCGCGAATGGCCACAGGTTTCATTTGTATGTCTCGCCCGCAAACCAGCACGTTTTTGCGAAATATACCGGCCAGAAAGGCTTCGAATTGATTGTTGCCGGCGATCGGCTGCAGGGGATTCGCAGCGCTCTGTGCCGGGCGACTCTGCTTTTCAAAAGCCCGAAGCTGTATGAGCTGGCCAGTAACACGGCTTTTAGCAATCTCCGGGCCATGATGGACGCGGATTGCGACATCCTCTATACCCCTACTGTCGTGCTGCCCTGCTTCAACAGCCGTAAACCGACCGTACTCTCCATGCACGATATCCAGCACGTTCATTACCCCGAATTTTTCAGCTGGCCGAGGCGGCTTAGCCGGAAGCTCACGTACGCACTAAGCGCGCGCCATGCTAACTATTTTCAAGCGAGCAGCAACTTTATTAAACAGGATCTGCTGGCGCACTTTACTGAGATTTCGCCAGAGCAGGTCCATGTCATTCGCGAAGGGGTAATCCTGGAGGAGTTCTCAAAGTGGCGTGACCATGAAGCCTTGCGATCGCGCTACGGCCTTGCGGAGAGGTTTCTGTTCTATCCGGCGCAGCTTTGGCAGCATAAGAACCATCTCACTATTCTGAAAGCCCTCAAGCAGATCGAAACGCAGGAAGGTTTGAAAATCCCGCTGGTTCTGACGGGCGCAAGATACTCCGCGGCCCCGGCCATCTCCCGTTTTGTCGCGGACCAGGCGATGCACTATGTCCGCTACCTGGGAAAGGTGCCATTTGAGGATCTCGTGGGTTTGCACCAGATGGCGGCGTTTCACATCAACGCCTCGCTCTACGAGGCGAGCAGCCTGCCCATATTGGAAGCGGCAGCTGCGGGCACTCCCATTATCAGTTCCAGGATCCCGCCGATCGAGGAACTCGGTCGAGTACTTCAATTGAATTTGTTCGAGCCACTCGACGCCAAAGCCCTTGCTCGGTTGATCCTAGATCTCTGGAGAGACCAAACGACGCCCGCGCTCCAGGCCGCGCACAACCGGGAACATATCGCTTCGTACTCCTGGGAAAACGCGGCACGGAAGTATCTGCAACTGTTTTCGCGCATCGTAAGCAGATGAGAATCCTATACATTGCCCTCTTGATCGTCCTGCTTGGAGCGTTCGGGCTGGCTCTGAACATTGTTAGAAAGCGATTTAGCACCCTGACGCCCCTTCTAGGCTGGATGGTTGGCATGTCGTACTTTGTCCTCGCTCCTCTGACCATCCTGACGTTCAACGGCGGGTACAAGGTGCCGGTTTCGGAAGATGTATCCTCACTTTGGGGAGACGTCAACCTTTCCAATCCTGTCTTCTTGCGCCCTTACGCTATGATCTGGATCTCCATGATTTTGATTTGTGTTGTTGTATTTCTCTTTTGCCCAGGGTCTGCTCCGAAGGAAAAAAACGACCGAGTTATTTCGCGACGCCGGCTTGAACAAGTAATTCTCGTTTCGATGGCACTTTCAATTGTGGCCTGGATCATTATGATTTGGCTGGTCGGGGGTTTTGCAGAGTTCCTGGCTTCGCACTGGTATCTTCGTACTAGTGATTTGGCCGAGCGTTATGGCGTCGCTTTCGTATTCTACACGCATGTTTCGCTTTGCACTCAGATAGTCTATACCAGTGCAGCTGCGCTACACGCAAACCTAGCGCTGAAAGACCGCGCCGTCCATTGGAGATTTACGACGCTGATTTTGTTCTTCTTTGTGATCGATATGGTCATGAGCGGTAATCGAATCTTCATCGCTCTCTACCTACTTGGGTTCTTGACTTCCTGCTGGCTGTATGGGCGGAAAAAGATCATTGTCACCGCGCTTTTGGCTTCTCCCATCTTCATCCTGGTATTTAGCGCATGGTCCGCGGTACGGCATGATGTGAGTAGAATCCCGGAATCCGTGACCGCCCTCACCGAAGATGATAATGGGGGTAACGGGGCGCTTTCCGGCCTGATGCATTCAACGGAGGGCTCAGCCGTAATGCTTCTGATGCATATGATTAACGATTTCGGAGATAAGTACGACTACCTGTACGGCAGCACATACGGCAGGGTCTTTACCTTTTTCGTGCCGAGGAGCTTTTATCCGAGTCGCCCCGCGAATTTTACGAACTTGGCCGCTAGTCTTTACGAGCCAGGGGAGATAACAAGCCTCGGCTCAACAACGCTCGGGGAGGCATGTGCAAATTTCGGACTCTTTGGCATCTTCGTTTTGCCGCTCTTCACCTGGCTCGCACTCTGGTACTCGAGATGGCTCACTGCGGCATACGAGAGACATACCCTGCTGTCCGCGGTTTCATTCACGATGTCTATTTGGCTTGTAAGGTTCACTTTCGCGGAAACCGTCACGGCTTTAATCGGTGTCGCGCTGTTGATTTGGATTCTCAAGCTTGAGAGGGGTTTGTGTATTCGCCGTTCCTTCTCCCCGTCCTCCTGATTTCAGTTCCACAGATCGAAGAAGGATCGCGCCTTCGTGAAAGTGCCAAGGCGGCTCCGCCTGTTCCTGAGAGTGACTGCCGATACGGGAATATGACCGCGATGCACGACGCTTCCATTTACGGAAGGTGTGCGAGGTTCTCACCGTGAGTCGATTCCAAGCAGGAGGCTTGGCCGAAGTGCAAGGAAACCAGCACCGTAGCACGAACCAAGAGGAACCGCTGATCCGCGCCGTCATGCCGGAATTGGATTCAATGCGCGGCCTCGCGATTCTTCTTGTCCTCTTTTATCACGGATTTTTCTGGTCCTATGGACTAGCTGGGCTTTCGGGAATCTCAAAAATCATGATGCTCATAACGCGGCCTGGGTGGCTCGGCGTGAATCTTTTCTTTGTGCTTTCCGGGTTCTTGATCACCGGAATCCTCCTCAATTCGAAATCTCGAATCGACTACTATTCCCGTTTCTACACACGGCGCGCACTCCGCATCTTGCCTCTCTACTTCGCCATCCTCCCCGTGCTAGCGTTGTTCCACCTCGCTAGTTGGCCTTTTCTGGTCCTGAGTTTCTTGTATCTGTCGAACGTGGCGCCGTTGTTCGGTGTCGCCGCGGGGTACGGCGTGTTGTGGTCTCTGGCTGTGGAAGAGCAGTTTTACCTGGTCTGGCCTGCCGTTGTTCGCCGCGTTTCGGACCGGGTGCTGTTAATTTCTGCCATCGCGGTCGCACTCGTTATTCCGCTCTTGCGCGGAATCTCCTTCCGTTTCGGAGTCACGGAAGGCCTCGTTCACTACACGTGGTTTGTAGCGGATGGCCTGGCGATGGGAGCGCTACTCGCGGTCCTGCTGTGCAAGTTCCCGCCAAGCCGCGCGTGCCTGGGAATTTCGGCAGGCATCGCGATGTTGTTCAGCATAATGGGCATCGTTGTGGCCGCGCCGTTTGGCATCCTGACTCGTAATCGGCTGATTGGCGCGGCATTTCAAACGTCTGCCGCGAATCTGTTTTTCGCTGGTGGATTGGTGCTTTGCCTGCTCGCCGGGACCTCTCGTTGGAAGTCTCTTGTAAGGATAAAACTTCTGCGATTCTTTGGAGAAATCAGTTACGGCCTGTATCTCATTCATGTCTTGCTGTTTGATAGCTACGACGCGCTGGCGCAGAGTTATTGGCCGGGCATGGCCGCAAATGGCGGACTTGCAGCCATGTGGCTTCGCTTCATTTGCGCGGGAGGCACAGCCGTCAGCCTGGCCTATCTTTCGCGCCGGTATTTCGAGGAGAGGTTTCTACGGCTTAAGGACAAGCTGTCCTTTTCCTCTCGGATCGCGCCCGGGTTGCGGTTCTGGACGGTGCCGGCATTTGCGTCGAGGCAAAGAAGCTCTAAGCAGGAATAAATGAAAAGGGCGCTCATCACCGGAATCACTGGGCAGGATGGAGCTTACCTCGCCGAGTTCCTTCTGGCCAAGGACTACGAAGTCCATGGAATCAAGCGGCGCTCTTCGTCGTTCAATACCGGGCGGATTGACCACCTTTATGAGGACCCGCACAATGAGCACCGCCGCTTTATCCTGCATTATGGCGACGTTACCGACGCCAACAATCTCCTGCGCATCGTTCAGGAAGTTCAGCCGCAAGAAATCTACAATCTGGCGGCGCAGAGCCATGTGGCCGTTTCCTTCGAATCTCCCGAATACACCGCCAACGTGGATGGGTTGGGAACGCTGCGGCTGCTGGAAGCCATCCGCGTACTCGGGTTAGCGGAATCGGTGCGTTTCTACCAAGCGTCCACGTCGGAACTTTACGGGTTGGTGCGGGAGACGCCGCAGAGGGAATCCACGCCGTTTTATCCGCGGTCGCCTTATGCGGCGGCGAAGCTGTACGCGTACTGGATTACCGTGAACTATCGCGAATCGTACGGCATGTACGCTTGCAACGGGATACTGTTCAATCACGAATCTCCGATGCGGGGTGAAACGTTTGTGACCCGCAAAATTACGCGTGGCCTCGCGCAGATCAAACTGGGCTTGCAAGACTGCATCTATCTCGGGAATCTCGATGCCAAACGCGATTGGGGACATGCGCGGGACTACGTGGAAGCGATGTGGATGATGTTGCAGCAGGAATCTCCTGAAGATCTGGTGATTGCAACGGGGCAGCAGTACAGCGTCCGGGAATTTGTAAATGCCGCTGCCGAAGAGCTGGGCATGAAACTGACTTGGCGCGGACACGGCCTTGACGAAAAGGCTTTCGACGCCAGCGGCCGCGGCATCGTGGCTGTGGACCCGCGCTATTTCCGGCCGGCGGAAGTGGATACGTTGATTGGGAATGCCGGCAGAGCACGGGCAAGATTGGGCTGGCGGCCCAGAACAACATTTCGCGAGACGGTGCGGGAGATGGTGGCATCCGATTTGCAGGCCGCCGAACGCGACCGCGTTGTACGCCAAAACGGATACAAGGTCGCCAGCTATCACGACTGACCCATGAATCTTTCTTCAAAAATTTACGTGGCAGGACATCGCGGTCTGATGGGTTCGGCCCTCGTTCGGCAGCTACGCGCGGCTGGGCACACGAATCTGGCGGTCCGCTCGCACGGCGAACTCGACCTCACCGAGCGGCAAGAAGTGCGGAAGTTCTTTGCACGCGAGCGGCCCGAATACGCTTTTCTGGCGGCAGCCAGGGTTGGCGGCATCCTGGCCAATGCTACTTATCCGGCGGACTTCATCGGCCAGAATCTCTTGATCCAAACGAACGTGATCCATGAAGCGTATTGCGCGGGTGTTAAGCGCTTGCTCTTCCTCGGCTCGAGTTGCATTTACCCACGCGACGCCGCACAGCCCATCAAGGAAGAATGTTTGTTGTCAGGGCCGCTGGAGTCGACGAACCGGCCCTACGCCGTGGCTAAGATTTCCGGCATTGAAATGTGCTGGTCGTACAACCGGCAGTATGGCACGCGGTTCCTGGCGGCCATGCCCACGAATCTGTTTGGGCCCGGAGATCGCTATGATCTTCACGACGCGCACGTGGTCGCGGCGCTGATCCGCAAAATGCATGAGGCCAAAGAGGCCGGAGCGGCGGAAGTTGTGATTTGGGGCTCCGGCACGCCGCGCCGGGAGTTTCTCTACAGCGACGATGCGGCGCATGCCTGTGTGTTCTTGATGAATTTGCCCGAAGAACGGTGGAAGCCTCTCGTCGCGGACGGCAGCGTGCGCCCACTGGTGAATATCGGATGCGGACAAGACATGACCATCCGCGAATTTGCGGAGCTGGTGGCGGAAGTCGTGGGATTCCAGCATCGTCTGATTTTTGATCCCTCGAAGCCGGATGGTACGCCGCGCAAGCTCTTGGATATCACTCGATTGAGGGCGTTGGGATGGCAGCCGAAGATTTCTTTGCGCGAAGGCTTGGAGAGAGCATCGCGCGATTTTTCCGAGAATTTCATGCGAACGATCCGGCCCGCCTTGGCCGCAACCCGCGGGGCCGAATAGTCCCCGATTACCCCAGATAGGTCCGATTCTGAGTTTCCGGACGGCCAAACAAAGGTGCAAGCATGCAAAATACGAGCGGGGTGGTAACAGGTTTTGAAGGTTCCGTGGAGTCCTCAGGTGAACGGACCTGGCCGGAAACCCGTGAGGCAGGAGGTTGCATTCTCTGCGGAGGGCCTCTGGAAAAACTGTCCAGCGAGCTTTTCGACACTCGTTTCGGCCTAACGGGCAGATACGAAGCGCGGCGTTGCCTTCGTTGTAGGCTGGAGCAGCTCTTCCCGGTTCCGTCTCCGGGGACACTCAAAAGCATTTACGAATCTCACTACAATTTTGGCGGAGAGAAGAACACACTCTATACCTGGCTGAGGGAGCGGTTTCTCTTTTCGTTCCTGAACCGCATTTGGGCCCACGTCGATGGTGACATCTCTTTTCATCTTTTGCGGGGCGCCGGCCGGTTGCTCGATATCGGCTGCAACGAGGGGCGCAACCTCCGGATCTATGCCCGCAATGGATTCCAGGCCGAAGGCCTCGAACTCAGCGAAACAGCAGCTGCGGAAGCGCGTAAGGCTGGGCTCAGTGTCCATACTTGCGCGCTGGGCGAATTTGACGCGGCACACCGTTTCAATGCCGCTGTGCTTTCGAATGTCCTGGAGCACGTTCTCGATCCGCGGCAAATGCTGATGGACGTTCAGCGAATTCTGGACCGCGGCGGCCAGGTTTGCATCAGCTGCCCCAATAGCCGGAGCTGGCTGCGGGCGGTATTCGGCAAGTGGTGGATCAACTGGCATGTGCCTTTTCACATTTCTCATTTTTCAGCGGGAACTCTCAGAAAACTGCTGGAAGATACAGGTTACGAGGGGATTGAAATTCATCAGATTACGCCGTCCCTCTGGGTTGCACAATCTTTCATTGCCCGCTGCTTTGCAAGAGAGAGCCGTAAGACAAGACAATTAAGAAACCCTTTCCTGACGGCGCTTCTGATGCTGTTCGCGCGATTCCTTCTCTTTCCCGCGCTGTGGCTCGGCAACAAAGTTGGGCGTGGTGATTGCCTGCTGGCAGTCGCTGTGAAACCTTGAACGATGCGCATACTAATCTACGCGATTAATTTTCATCCGGAACCCACGGGAGTCGGCAAGTACACCGGCGAAATGGCGCAATGGCTCGCGGGCCGAGGCCATGAAGTGCGGGTCGTCACAGCGCCGCCCTCTTATCCGCAGTGGCGCGTCTTTCCAGGCTACCGCTCGTGGAAATATTCCAGGGAAACCTTTCGTCCGCAAAATGGCGCTGGAATGTCAGCCGGTGGAGGGCCTGAATCGGCGCCAGACATTGAGATCTTCCGGTGCCCCATCTGGATTCCAAAAAACCCGAACGGGCTGAAGCGGTTGTTGCATCTAGCGAGCTTCGGACTGAGCAGTGTGCCCGCAATCATCCGGCAGATCGGCTGGTCGCCGGATATTGTTCTGCTGGTTGAGCCAACCTTGTTCTGCGCGCTTCAGACGCTGCTCGTGGCTCGTTGTTCGGGGGCAAGATCATGGCTACACGTGCAAGATTTCGAGGTTGATGCCGCCTTTGGACTCGGCGATCTTTCGGCGTCTCCCTTGCGAGACTGGGCGTATGCTGTTGAGCGGAGGATCTTGTCAGGTTTCGACCGGGTATCGGCAATATCGAAACGCATGGTCGAGCGCCTTTCGGTGAAGGGAGTCGATCCCTCTCGATGTATCTTGTTCCCGAATTGGGTGGACTCCTGGGAGATTTTTCCTCTTGAGGGACCCAGTCCACTTCGCAAGGAACTCGGCCTCGCTGAATCCACTGTCGTCGCGCTTTATTCGGGAAGCATGGGTAAGAAGCACGGACTAGAGCTGCTAGTCGATGTTGCGAGCCGGTTGTCGCACTGTGCTGGCTTGCGATTTGTTTTTTGCGGGGAGGGACCCAGCCGGCAGATGTTAGCGGATAAAGCTAAAGACCTGCCGAATATCACGTTACTCCCTGTCCAGCCGGCTGGCCGACTGAACGATTTACTGAATCTCGCCGACATCCATCTCCTGCCACAGTTAGCGGACGCGGCGGATCTGGTGATGCCTTCCAAATTGACCGGCATGATGGCCAGTGGACGCGCCATTATCGCGACGGCTCTTCCCGGAACGCAACTTTTCGAAACTCTCGAAGGCGCGGGAATTGTCACGCCGCCGGGAGACATCGACGCGTTTGTCTCGGCGCTGTTGCGGCTTGTTGAGGATCTTCCCTCGCGCCAACAATTGGGACAAGAAGCGAGGGAATACGCAGTCTCCCGGCTGAGCCGCCATGAAATTCTTCAGCAATTCGAGCGGTTGGTATTGGACGCTTGCAGCATTCCTTCTCCGGACACCGGAACGCTTTCACGCGCTGTCAAAGAGAGAGCAATGGCAGCAAGTACCATCGGCGAGGACTGACCAGGAAAGCATGTCGCACATCTTAAGTCAACCTTTCGAGTGCAGTTTTCCAAAAGCACTGTGAGTGCAGTCTGCAGTTCCCCCTCCATAGGAGAATTATGTCGACTGTCTTGACGGCACCAGAACGCCAATACGCGCCCGTGAACGGAAACAAATTGTCCGGCCAAGAGCCCCGGTCCCGGGTTTTGTCCCGCCAACTACTCTGCGTCTGCGTTCTCGTTCTAACAGACCTTTGCGCCATTGCGATTTCACTCGATCTGGCGATTCTCACGAGGAAGCATCTCCTTCCGCATTTCGACAACCATCTTCAGCCGTCGACCTTTCCATTCGTGCACTACTTGTTTCTGGGATGGCTTTGGCTTGTGCCTCTCCTGGTCTTCGCCGTCGAAGGTCTCTACACTCGGCGCCGCTCGCTCTGGAATGAAGTCGGCCACATATGCAAAGCCGTCGTTTTGAGTCTAATCGCGATGTTGTCGACCGTCGCCTTGACTCAGCTCAGCCCGCTAGTTTCTCGCACGACCCTTCTTCTGACGGCGATGAACCTTTTTGTCCTCTCGCCCGTGGCGCGCTATTGGACGAAGCGTGCGCTCGGGGCCTTGGGCCCCTGGAAAAAGCGGATTCTGATTCTAGGAGCGACTCACATTGCCGAGCTCGCCATACGAGGATTGAACGATGATCCGTTCTTGGGCTACGAAGTCGCGGGGGTACTTGACGATTTCCCCAGTGAGAAAGGCGCCTATTTCGGAACTTGCGGTGGCGCGCCCGTACATATCCTTGGGAATCTTTCAGAGGGGCGCGAGCAAATGAAAAGAACAAACTCCAAGGATGTACTGATCGCCATGCCGAACCTGCTGAAGGACAAGCTTTTGCCCCTGGTTAACGAACTCCAGCCGCATTGCGACAGCATTTATGTTGTGCCCCATCTGTGGAGTTTGCCGATGATGAATTTGCAGGTTGACGGTTTTCCGCGTGAGCGCGTGATGATGCTCAAACTGACAAACAATCTGGCCAAGCCCTGGAATGGCTGGTTAAAGCGGGGCTTCGACTTGTTCCTTGGAAGCGCCCTCACGCTCATGACGCTTCCTATAGGCGTCATCGTGGCGATTCTGATCAAGCTGGATTCAAAGGGGCCAGCACTATTTGTTCAGGAAAGACTTGGATATCGCGGCCGGAATTTCCAGTGTCTCAAGTTCCGGACGATGCGCGTGAACGGAGACGGCATGCTCGCGCAGTATTTGGAATCAAATCCGATTGCCAGGGATGAATGGAAAAAATACGCCAAGTTACGGCACGACGATCCTCGGCTTACGCGGCTGGGCCGCTTCCTCCGGCGGTGGAGCCTTGACGAGTTCCCGCAACTCCTCAACGTTCTAAAAGGAGAAATGAGTTTGGTAGGCCCCCGTCCCTATCTCCTGCACGAACGCGGCCGCATCGGGGATGAACTGCGCACAATTCTCTCCGCCAGGCCCGGCATGACGGGTTTCTGGCAAGTGAGCGGCAGAAATCAGCTGACTTTGGAAGATCGCGTCAAGCTCGAAGGATGGTATGTCCGCAACTGGACTCCCTGGCTGGATTGCATCGTTTTTGCCAAGACGTTTAGAGTCGTCCTGTTTCCTGAGAGTGGCTTCCGAAGCCAAGTCGCTACGGACGCGGGCTTCGTGTCGCCCGAGGACGCGACAGGAAAGGCCCTCTCCCCAGCCGCGAAGCCGCGAAAAGGTTGGCAGAGCACTGCTAGAGTTTAGCCTCCTCCGTTTCCCCGCCCAATCCCATCGGTCCCACTTGATTCTTCCCGCCTGAACTTGCTCATTCCGCGCGTTTTCCTGCGTCGCTGCTTTAACAGCATTGAGATTATGCAGCTGTGCCCTATTGGCCGAATTGTCTTGAGAAAAAATCTCGAATCCCGCAGATCTTGGTAGCCCGGACGGGAATCGAACCCGTAGTCTCCGCCTTGAGAGGGCGGCGTGTTAAACCGATTACACTACCGGGCCACTGTAGACATTCTATCGTGCTTTAACGTCTTTGGGCAATCTGACCCAAAATAATGCTCGGTCTTCGCGCCCAGGCCGCCGCATTGGCGGTGACGCGCAAAGGATCCACTGGGTACGCTCTCTAATTTCTTGATTCGATGTATCAGGTCTTTTGATTGACGGTCGGAAGAGCCACGCGATACCCTATTGCCGGGTCGGCGGGTTCCTTTGCCGGCCAAGAGTTTGCCCTGAGCTTGCGTCTTATCCCAACTTGAGGAGATTCATGTCGAACGAACTGCGCAATTTTCTTGCCATTTCCTATGACGAGCTCGAGCAGTTGAATCTGAAGGCCAAGGAGCAGCGTCAAAAGCGGGTTGCCGAGCACAAAATTCAGGAAGAACGCCTCAAATATTTGACGGATGAAAAGCGCATCAAGGCCGTGACCGTGCTCTTCAGCGACCTCGAAGGCCGCCTTCACATGCTCGACTACGACAAAAAGTTTTTGATCAACAGCTGGGACAACTTGACGTTTGACGGCTCCTCGATCCGCGGTTTCACCGCGCAGCGCGAAAGCGATTTGCGATTGGCGATGGATTGGGGTGCGTTCTACTGGGCGCCTGCGGACGTCTTCGGGTCCGGCAAGGTTCTCGTCTTCGGCCATGTGATTGATAAGGATGGTTCGCCATACGCCGCCGACATTCGCGGAGTCCTGAAGGGCTACGCCGACAATCTCCACGAGAAGAAGGGCTACACGCTCAACGCCGCGAACGAAATCGAGGGCTTCCTCTTCAAAGGCGCGGATGCGGAGAGGCGGTATCACACAAACGGCGGATTCGAATACGTGAACACCGGCGGTTATTATCATTCGCTCCCCGGCGATCCACTGCGTACGTTCATTGATACGACTGCGGAAGTGCAACGGGCCATGGGCTTCCAGAACGAGAAGGATCACCCGGAAGTCGCGCCTTCGCAATTCGAAATCAATTATGGCTACGGCGAAGTGGTTTCCGCCGCCGACCAGATTCAACTCTACAAGCTGATCTGCCGCCAGGTTGCTACCAATATGGGATTCACGGCGTGCTTCCTGCCAAAGCCCGTGGTCGGCGTCAACGGCAGCGGCATGCACACTAACGTTTCCGTCAGCAAGGAGAGCAAAAATCTCTTTTGGGATCCCAAGGGCGAAGAAAAGCTCAGCAAGTTCGGCTGGGATTTTGTCGACCGCATCCTCACGCATGGCAACGATATCTGCCTGCTCTTCAACTCCAGCGTGAATGCCTATCGGCGGCTAGACCCACACTTCGAAGCGCCCAATCAGCTCAATGCTTCGGCGGTAAACCGCGGCGCGATGGTGCGCATTCCCATCGGCAACGAGCGCAGTATGCGCACGGAAGTGCGCGCCGTCGCTCCTGATGCCAATCCCTATATGGTCATGTATTCCATCTTCAAGAGCGGCCTCGACGGCGAAACGGCCAAGATCAAGGATCTGCGCTCGGCGAAGCGCTTTTTGCCGGACAACATCTACACGGCGATTGAAAACTTCGAGAAAGCCGAATGGACCACCAAGCTCTTCGGCGCCGACGTCAAAGGCCGCTATGCCGAGCTAAAGCGCGCCGCCGCTGACCGCTGCCCGCGCTCGCTCGGCACCATCGTGAAAGCCCAGGAAGTCCAGTTCCATCACGAGGTCTACAACCAGTTCCTCTGGAACCTCTTCTAGGTAGCCTTGTAGTGGCGGGTTCTCCAGACCCGTGCTCTTCTCTCTACTCGTAGCGGCCGCCTTCTGAGGCACGCTCGCTTGTAGCGGCGGGTTTATCCCGCCCTCCTTTCTTAGTGGGGGCGGCCCGTTCAGGCCGTCCCCTTTTTCTTATCGTCAGGGCACGGCTTTTCAGCCGTACGCATCGCCCAACCCCACCGCGTGTCATTCCGAGGTGCAGCTCAGGCCTTCAGGCCTGAGGAATCTCTCTTCGCTTCTTCGGGTTATTTTGTAGGGGCGCGCTTCAGCGCGTCCCTGGGAGCGCAACCCGCTTGCGGCAGGCACTGCTGCGCCCTTGCCGTTGCCCAATTTCGTGCGACACTGGACGCATCCATGCCTGACCAGAAACCACAACCCGTGGCTGTTTGTACCCGCTGCGGAGCTGTCTCGTACTCTGCGGACCTAGTTAATGGCCAATGTACCCAGATCACCGCTGGCAAGCGCTGCACCGGTGTGAATGGCAGCGCCCTCAACCAAACTGATTGGGAGGCGTGCCCCGTCTGCTTGGCTACGGGACACAGTAATGAGAAAAGGTGCGGTCAATGCGATGGCGCCGGCTGGCTCTACGTCCGCAACCGCAGGCGATGAGCAGAAATGGATCCCGGCAGTTTCTTCCCTTGCGTTGTAGGGCCGCGATATCGCAGATTCCGGGCGGTATCTAAAACACCTGTCTCCTGCCCACCTATTCTCATTCCACTTCACTGCTTGCCGAACTTGCGGGACGCGGTGATGCCTTTTCCTTCGGTTATTGTCACAGTCTGGCCAGCGGCGGTATTCGAAAGGTAGTCGATCTGTCCGCTGGGCCAGCGAATCTCGATGCCGTCGGCCTTGTCTCGCTGCCCCAGGCCGAAGGTCAGCACCAATTCACTGGCGGAAAGGTAGCTGGAGCCGCTGCGCAGCATCTGGGTCTGCGTTTCCCCGCCAGCAGTCAGCTTCACGGTCGTGCCGATGCCATCGCGGTTGGATTTCGTGCCGATTAGTTTGATGCGTAGGCTCTTGTTCGATGCCGCGGCGCCCTGGGCTTCATTCTGGAACAAGTACGCCGGTCCGCCGTTGGTGGAGAGCAGCAGATCCAGCCGGCCATCGTTGTTGATGTCGGCATAGGCGGCGCCGCGGCCGACTCGGGGAGAGGCAAAGGATTGCCCGAGTGACTTGGTGACTTCTTCGAACTTTCCTTTGCCGATATTGCGGAACAGGTGCGGCGGCATGGCGTATTTCACATTCGACTGGACACGCTGGATATCGGCGTCGATGTGGCCGTTCGCGACTAAAACGTCGGGCGAGCCATCGAGATCGTAATCAAAGAAAAAGCATCCGAATCCCAGAGTGAGCAGGGAAGCGCGGCCGATTTCCGAGCGCGGCGCTTCGTCGACGAAGAGCCCTTTTCCTTCGTTGTGGTAGAGCGAAAGCATCTGGTTCGAAAAATTTGTGATCAACAGGCTGGGAAAGCCGGAGTGGTCGTAATCGGCGGCGTCGACGCCCATGCCCGCGCGAGCCACGCCGTCTTCGCTGAAGGCTATTCCGGCGACGACCGCTTTCTCGGCAAAAGTGCCGTTGCCGTTGTTGCGATAAAGTTTGTTCGGCTGCGTATCGTTTGAGAACAGAAGATCGGGCCAGCCGTCGTTGTCGAAATCGAGGACAGCAACCCCGAGGGTCTTCGACGTGGGGTCGCCGAGCCCCGCCTTCTGCGTCACATCTTCAAACGTGCCGTTGCCGCGATTGTGCCAGAGGCGCACGGAAGTTCCTTTGTAGGATTCCGGCGTGCAGTACGATTTGCTTTTGCCGTCGAGCGTGCAATACAGGTCGGTTTCTGGGGTCCACTGGACATAATTGCCGACGACCAGGTCCAGGTGTCCATCCTTGTCGTAGTCGACCCAAGCGGCGCTGGTGCTGAATTCTTTCGGGCCGAGCAGGCCGGTTTTTTGTGTGGCATCCGTAAATGTGCCGTTGCCGTTGTTGTGAAAGAGGAGATTCTGGCCATACGCGGTGACGAAAAGATCGTCGTAGCCGTCGTTGTCGTAATCCCCAACGGCAGCGCCCATTCCAAACATTTCGACGTCTAGTCCCGCCTTGTGCGTTACGTCCGTGAACGTGCCGTCGTGATTGTTGTGATAGAGCTTGGGCGTGGAGTGCTTCTGAACGTGGCCGGGCCAGTCCATGCCATTCACGAGAAAAATGTCCGGCCAGCCGTCGTTGTCATAGTCGATGAAGGCCACGCCCGGCCCCATGGTTTCGGGCAGGAATTTCTTTCCGAAAGCGCTATTGTTGTGAACGAAACGGATTCCGGCTGATTGTGTGACGTCCCGGAACTGAATCCTCGAGGCTTCCGGTGTTGTTCCGCTTCCTGTTCGTTCGATAGGGAGTATTGCCAGCGCAAACACTAAAGTTGTTGTGAGCGAACGGTTCACCACTCCTCCAAGTTTCAGCCACGGCCCACGCCGAGTGCGTCGGCCACGCGATTGATGTAGTTAAACCAAGACGCGATCAGCGTGATCTGCAGGATGCCGCGGTCATCGAAGCCCACGGCGCAGTCTTGCATGATCTTCCGGGCCGCACCTAGTCGCATCTTTCGTCAGCTTTACCACGTAATCGAGCATCGTGCGATCCTGCTCGCCCATAGGCGCAGTCCGGTAGTCATTCTGCAGTGATTCGACCATTGCTTGATCCAGCGTGACCCGGCGCAGAAACTCTGCGTGCGACTCGATTCAATAGTGGCAACGATTTGTCACCGAGACCACCGTGGTGATCATTTCGTGCTGGGCGCGCGTGAGCGGCAAATCCGGCGACAGCAGCGCGCCAAACGTGCTGAAAGCGTGAAAGAGCGCGTCCGGAATGAGTGAGTGGGACGCCGCGATGCCCGACGTTTCGCCGTCGTTCACCGGATGGACAGGAGTAGCGTATTCGATCGGATAGAGCTTGCGCTGCCCTTCGATCGCGCTCTTGACACGATCGTCTTCCTCCATTCGGACGGTCTTGATCCAGGTCATTATTCGCAGCTCCTTGAACTGGCATGCGTCTTGGGAATTATTGTGAACCGCCTGAGCGCGAAGCAACTGTCTTTTTGCCCTGCAGTGGCGCGAGCGCGACGCTGACATGTTCGTGAATTGCCTGACGCTCGTTGTTGTCTTCAGGATGAGTTTGCCGATAAGGCCCGGTAATGGCCTGCGCGGACTCATCGGCCTTGAACCGTAGATATCGCACTTTGTGTTCGTTGGCTTTGGCGTCGTCGCCGAGACCGTTGTAGCACAGCATCAAATTGTAGTGCGCTTGCAGGTCTTCGGGATCGATCGAAAGCGTTTGCTCGAATTCCTTCACCGCGCCAGCGTAGCGCTTTTGAAGAAACAGAACGCGGCCAAGCTCATTGCGCACAACGCGGTCGCGTGGGAACTGTTCAAGGACTGTTCGCAAGTGAGCGATCGCGCCGTCGTAATCGCCATCTTCCTTGAGGGCGCGCGCGTAGAAGAAATTCGTCCGCCCCAGCCGTGGATTGATCGTCAGGGATTTCTCCAGCACTTTTCGCGCGCCGGCGGTATCGCCTTCCTGCACGAGAACGCGGCCGATGTTGGTCCAGCCGTCGGGATTCTGCGGATCCGCCTCGGTGATTTTCTCGAAGGCTGCAGCGGCCGCTTTCAAGTCTCCTTGCAGAAAGAGGCCAATACCATAATCGTTCCAACGAGTCCAATCTTGTTTTGTACTGACGGTCTTCGGTTCAGGCGCAGGACCGTTTCGCGGAAGGATGCGAAGAGTCTTGATGTCTTCGGCAACCGTGGTGATGGGCAGATCGGGAATCGTTTTGAGATTACCTGACACCTTGGAAGTATCTCCGTTGAACACCCACTTGCGATCGTCATAATCCGGAGTGGTTGTTGTAACTGCTGCACCCGAAGCGGGCGCGAGACCCGGATTTGCCTGCGTGTTATTGTTAGCTTCGACGCCCGCGAATGAAAAATGGGTATTGAACCAGGTGAACTTACGATAGTTCAGCTTGGCATGCAGCGTAATCTTGTCTCCGGCATTTTCCGGAATGTGGAGGCGATAGTGCGCCGTGTCTGCGGCACCCGGCGGAATCAGATGAACGTAAACCACCGAGCGTGTCGCCCACGCATTCCGTTTGTTGATGGGATTGCCGTGTCCATCAATTTGCAGCGAACGATAGAAATGCGCTCCAGGCTCAACCCGGCCTTTGCCGTCGTCCTCCACTTTCCCGCTCCAGAAAATTGTCTGGCCTTTTTCATCCGTGGCTTCCAGCTCGAGCCACACATCGAAAGCGTCCACCGTGCCGCCAGGGAAGAAGTGTCCGACCTTGCGCGTGCGCACCACCACATCCACGCGAACGTCATCTCCACGCCGCACGGCCGCGTCGGTGCGATCGATGGGAGCGGTGATAGGCCGAACTTCTCCCGCAGGACCTTTCGGCAGCGAAATATCAGATTCTTCGCCAACCGCGAAAGTCGTCGAGAGTTCCGGCTTTCCCATTTCGCTTCGCGCCGGCGCGCTCGCTTCTTTG
>WNFP01000409.1_pt1 | contig 44451 bp, 46 predicted proteins | sample 5400201 | NCBI WGS metagenome assembly WNFP01 (sample SAMN13153355, study PRJNA577476) | soil metagenome | isolation source: 115 cm saprolite under Madrone tree | place: USA:California | collected 2016-06-14 | reverse complement strand
CAGCCCGCGCCCGTGCCTCCGGCGCCCGCGCCGCCGAGCGATCGCCAGACGGGACGTCAGGAGCGTCAGGTTCAGGAGCGCCGCACGGACGCGCCGCCGCCGACTCAGCCCGCGCGCGCGCCGGTGCAGCCACTGCCAGCACCGTCCGCGCCGCCGGCGCCCGCGCCGCCGAGCGATCGCCAGACGGGACGCCAAGAGCGTCAGGTTCAGGAGCGCCGCACGGACGCGACGCCGCCGGCCCAGCCCGCGCGCACGCCGGCGCAGCCGCCGCCAGCGCAGCCTGCGCCCGTGCCGCCGGCCGCGCACGCGCCGGCGCAGACGCAGCCCGCGTCACAGCAGCGCGTCGAGCCGGCGCCTCCTTCGCCCCGGCCACTCCCAGGTGAGCCCGCGAACCGGCTCTACCCTGGCCGGACTGAAAACAAACAACCCCGCGCCGAGGAACATGCGCGAAACGCGGCTCCTCAACAGCCGGGGGCCGCGGCCGGCCCGTCACGCGGGCCCGGCCAGCGGCAGGGCTAACTCGCCCGTCTACCAGGCACGCGGCAATGGCGGCGGCGCAGGGTACAGCGCCGCCGTCCTGTTGCGCGGGGGAGTTTTTACAGGGCCGCCGGGACTTCTGAAGCGGGCTAGCGCGCGCGGCGCAGCTCGAGGAAGTACTGGTGCGGCAGGACCGATCGATCGGCCACGAGTCGGAGCCCGGCCCGCCGCGCGTCGCGAAGGAAGCGCGCGCGAGACACGCGCCGCCTCGGGGGCGGGCCGAATTCCGAATCCTCGTTCCAGTCGACGTTCACGACGCGTGCGTGGCGTGGCAATGCCGCGACCAGCCGGCGCAGGAACGCGACGCGCCCGTGCATGTGGTGGTACGCGTTGATGAGCACCGCCGCGTCACAGCGCCCGCGCGGCAGGAGCGGGTCATCATCCCGACTGAGCACGGGCGTGACGTTCCGCACGCCCGCGCGCGAGAGCCGCCGGCGCAGCACGTCGAGCACGGCCGCCTCTGGATCGACGGCGTAGACGTGGCCGCGTGGACCAACGGCGCGCGCCAGCCGCGGTGTGAAGTAGCCCGGCCCCGAGCCGACCTCGGCCACGATCTGCCCGCGGCGCAGGCCGAGCGCCCGCACGAGGAGGGAAGGCTTCTGCCAGCTCGCCCGTCGCGGATTCAACTGGCGGCGCAGCGCGCCGCGGAGCTCTGAGGGTGTCATGGGGTTGCCCTATTTGGCATGCGACGCGCCGCTTCGTCAAGCGGTGTCTGCCGTTTGACCGATCCCTGCCGATCTGGCACGATCGGCGCCATGACGGCGGCTGGTCGGCGATTCAACCCGAGAATTGCTGGAGGCGAGTGATGGAGCTCTACGACGTGATGCGGAGGACCTTTTCGGCCCGCGAGTTCACCCCGGATCCGCTTCCCGACGAGGTGCTGCGCAAGATCTTCGACCATGCACGCTTCGCGTCCAGCGGAGGCAATCGCCAGGGCTGGCGCGTCATCGTGGTTCGCGACCCCTCGACGAAGCGCGCGTTGGCCGATCTCAACAGTTTTGCCGCCAAGCGCTACGCCGCCCAGGTGGCGAACGGCGAGAGCCCATGGAACAGCATAGATCCTCCACGTGTCGATGCCGCTACCATCGAGCGCACGCCGGTGCCGCCTCACCTGAGCGAGTCGATCGCCAAGGCCCCCGTGGTGCTCGTCGTTTGCGTCGATTTGAAGGTCGTCGCATCCGTGGACCAGGATCTCGACCGCGTAGGCGTCGTGAGCGGCGCGTCCATCTATCCATTCGCGTGGAACGTGCTGATGGCGGCGCGCCACGAGGGCTTTGGGGGCACCATCACTACACTGGCCACCGCCCAGGAGCCGAAGCTGCAGGCGCTGCTCGGCATCCCGCAGCACATCGCCGTGTGCGCGGTCATGCCGCTCGGCCGACCCGTGCGCGAGCTGACGAAGCTCAAGCGCAAGCCGGTCGCCGAGTTCACGATGCGCGAGCGATGGGGCGGCCAGCCGCTGTGAGCGCGGCCGGGCTAGCTGCAGCCCGCGCGAGGCGAGCCGGGGGCGCGGCGGGGCACGAGTGTGCAGGCGAACGTGGCGGGCTGCTTGCGATATTCTGCGAGCGTGGCGGAAAGCCGGGCGAGGGTGCGGTCACGCTTCGCCAGGCCGATTCCGTATATCGCCAGGTCGTTCAAGAGGCGGGTGTAGAACACGTGCTCGGCGTCGCCGCCACTGCCCATGCAGGGCGTAGGCTTCTGCGCCACCCTCAACTGCGGGCCGAAGGCCTTGACGTAGTCGGTCACGATGGGCTCGTCACGGAGATCGGCGGGCACTTCAGGGAAGCGGGCCAGGAGATCACCGACCGTCATCGGCGCTCGCGATGCGCGGACGCTCTCTTCCAGATCCCGCGACAGGCGAATCTGAGCCATGGCGGGCGTATTATAGCACCGGGTTCGGGATACCCGGCATAGCCGGGACACGCTCCCACGTAAACCAAGTCCGGAGGAATCAATGAAAGCGACGATCCTCTACAACGAGCGGCCGCTCTCCGCCTCGGCTGCCGAGGCGGAGCAAGACAACCTGTGGATGCCCGTCGGCGAGCTCCATGCCGCGACCGGCTGGGAGCTCCGGCCCGAAGGCGCGTGCCGCGGCGACGTGTGCGTGCCGATACCGCGCGGCCGGGAAGGGGAATTCCTGCGCGAGCGCCCGGCGCGATTCAATATCGCCGGGCTGGCACGTCTGCTCGGCCAGCCTGTCGTCCACGACGACGCCCACGGCGTCTGGTCCTTCGGGGAAAGCGCAGCCGACCGCTCGAGCGCCATGCGGTCGCTCCAGGCGCCCGATTTCACGCTGCCCGACCTCGAGGGCCGGTCGCACTCGCTGGCGGACTACCGCGGCAAGAAGGTCTTCCTCGTCTTCTGGGCGTCCTGGTGAGGGTGCCGCTTCGACCTGCCCGTGTGGCAGGCGCTCTACGAGGAGCTCCGGGACAGGAACTTCGTCATCATCTCGATCGCCCTCGACAGCGGCGGAGCCGCGAGGACGGAACAGTGGATCCGTGCGGCGAAGCCGACGTACCCATGCCTGATCGACGAGCGGCATGTGACAGCCGAGCAGTACGGCGTCGTGAACGTCTCCTCCGCCGTGTGGATCGACGAATCGGGCCGGATCGTGAGGCCGGCCGAGACCGCCGGTGCGAGCGACGCGTTCCGTACCCAGCTCGATCGCGCCACCAAGCAGATGAGCGCGGACGGCATGGCCGAGCGTGAGCGCGTGCGCGGCGCGTACCTGCGCGCGCTGCGCGACTGGGCCGCCTCGGGCGCCGGCAGCTCCTACGCGCTCGCGGAGGACGAGGCGCGCCGGCGCCTGCCGCTGCCGTCCCCGGAGCACGCGCTCGCGGCGGCCAATTTCAGGCTCGGCCAGTATCTCCATTCCCGCGGTCTCGCTGACGCGGCGGCGCCGTACCTGGCCGCGGCGCACCGGCTGCACCCGGAGAGCTGGAGCTATCGCCGCCAGACCTGGGAGCTGGAGGAGCCGGGCAAAGCGGGCGGCCCCGAATTCTGGGCCGCCGTGGACGCACTCGGAGACAAGCCCTACTATTCCCCAACGATTCTCTAGCCGGCGCGGGCGGTCAGTCGGCTTGGCTGGGGCGCGCGCGCCAGCGCTTCACGTCCGCCCGCTGCTTCTTGCCGGCGAGCCTGCGCCGGCGCGCGCCCGCGGTCGGTGCCGTGGGCACGCGGCGGCGAGGCGCGACGAGGGCCGCGCGGATCAGGCCCGCGACGCGGTCGCGGGCGTCCTCGAGGTTGCGTCCCTGGTTGCGCGACGCCTGGCTCATGACCGTCAGCCGTCCGTCGGCGTCCAGCCTGTTGGCGCAGAGCCCGCGCAGCCGTGCGCGCGCGGCGTCGGTCAGTCCCTCGATGCCCGACAGGTCTACCCGGAGATCGATCTTGGTCGCGACCTTGTTCACGTTCTGGCCGCCGGGGCCCGACGCGCGCGCAGCGTGGACCGTCAGTGCCCACGACGGGACCCGCACCGTGTCCGTCACGACGATCGCTTCGCTCATGCCGTCCCCCGCATTCCAGCATTGTAGGGGAGCCCGTGGTTTGACCCCCCGTAGTTTGACCCCCCGTTGTTTGACCCATGGACGCCCATCTGGCACGATCTAGCGCCATGGTCCCGCTCCCGGCCGGGTTTCTCCTCGGTTCGTTCGCCGCCATCTTCGTCACGGTCAATCCCATCCAGGCAGCCGCCATCTTCGCCGCGCTCACCGAAGCCGGAGGGCCGGCCTACCGGCGAGCGACGGCGATCAAGAGCGTGACGGTGGCCGCCGGGCTCCTGGCCGTCTTCGCGCTCTTCGGCGACGACGTTCTGCGATTCATCGGGATCAGCCTGCCCGGCGTGCGCGTGGGCGGCGGCATCCTGCTCCTCCTCGTGTCCATCGACATCGTGTTCGGCCGGTCGATCACGCCGGCCTCCCCGACCGCCGGCGCTCCGGCCGACATCGCCGTCTTCCCGCTCGCCACGCCCATCCTCGCGGGTCCGGGCGCCATCACTGCGATCACCGTGCGGGCCAGCGAGGCGAACAACGAGATCGTCGCCACCGGGTTTCTCCTCGCCGAGCTGGGCGTCGTCATGCTGCTGACGCTGGGCGCCCTGCTCGCCGCGGCGGCCATCCGGCGGCGGCTGGGCGAGACCGGGATGAGCGTCGTGATCCGGGTGCTCGGGATCCTGCTGGCCGCGCTCTCGGCGGAGATGATCCTGCAGGGACTCAAGGACAGCGGCGTCTTCGCCCGCTAGCGCACGACCATGGCCGACAGCATGCCGGGACCGACTTCACACACGTACTTCTCCCAGCGCCTGCGCCTGCACTACGTGGACTGGGGCAATGCGGACAAGCCGCCGCTGCTCCTGATCCACGGCGGCCGCGACCACTGCCGGAACTGGGACTGGACCGCCGAAGCGCTGCGCGATCGATGGCACATCATCGCGCCCGACCTGCGGGGACATGGGGACAGCCAGTGGTCGCCGGACGGCACCTATACGATGCCCGGCTACATTTACGATCTCGCCCAGCTCATCCACCAGCAGCGGCTGGCGCCGGTCACCATCATCGCCCACTCGCTCGGCGGCAATATCGCGCTCCGCTACGCCGGCATCTATCCGGAGACCGTGGCGAGGCTGGCGGCCATCGAGGGGCTCGGCCCGCCGCCGCGCGTGCTGGCCGACCGCCGCGACAAGACGATCGCCCAGCGCATGGACGAGTGGATCCGCGAGCAGCGCGATCTCGCGGGCCGCATGCCCCGGCGCTACGCGTCCATCGAGGACGCCTTCCGCCGCATGCAGGAGGAGAACCCGCATCTCTCGGCCGAGCAGGCGCGGCACCTCACGGTCCAGGGGGTCAACCAGAACGAGGACGGCACGTATAGCTGGAAGTTCGACAACTACGTGCGCGCCTGGCCGCCCTACGACATGCGCGCCCGCGACATCCAGGATCTCTGGACGCGGATAAGCTGCCCGACCCTGCTGCTCTATGGCAAGGAGAGCAAATCCGGCAATCCGGCGGACGACGGCCGCGCCGCTCCCTTCCGCCACGCGAGCATCGCGGGCATTGACGGCGCGGGGCACTGGCTGCACCATGACCGTCTGGACGAGTTTCTCCGGGTCGTCCGCGAGTTCCTGGGATCCTGAGCCGGGACATCCCCGAAGCAGAGGAGACACGATGGCGACGATGAAGGCCGGGCCGATCGGCGGCTCCGAGGCATGGCTGGGAGCCGACATGGCGAAATCCACGGAGTGGATTCGACCCGTGCCGCCGCCGGCGCTCGCGGAGATGGATGCGGCCCTGGACGGCCTCCGTCGCCGCGGCCTCGACTGGCCGCGCTTCGGCCGCGATGACTTCCCGCTGCCGACGTTCTCGCACGAGCTGTCGGCCGTCCTCGAGGAGCTGGAGCACGGGCGCGGCTTCGTTCTCCTGCGCGGTATCCCCGTCGGCCGCTACGCTCCGGACGAGCTCAAGAATCTCTACTGGGGCATCGGCGCCCACCTGGGCCACGCCCGCTGGCAAAATTCCCGGGGCGAATTGATCGGCGAGGTGCGGGACGAAAACCGGCTCTACGGAGAGGTGCGGGAGCCGTCGATGGACCCGACCCTCGGCCGCTCCTCGCGCTCGAAGGCCCGCTCCAGCGGGCCGCTGCGCTTCCACACCGACCGCTGCGACATCGTCACTCTCCTGTGCGTGCGCAGGGCGCGCGCGGGCGGGCAGAGCCGCATCGTGAGCGCCGTGAGCGTGTCCGACGCGATCCTCGCCCGGCGGCCGGATCTCCACGCACTGCTCTGGCAGGACTACTGGCGGAGCCGTCAGGGCGAGGAGTCCGGCGGCGAGCGCGAGACCTACGCGATGCCGCTCTTCGCGATGCACGCCGGCAAGTTCGCCACGCAGTACTCGCGGACTTTCGTCGAAGCTGCTCAGAAGCTGCCCGGCGTGCCGCGGATGACCGCGGCCCAGGACGAGGCGCTCGACCTCCACGCGGAGGTGTGCGAGGAGCTGGCCTTCACGATGGAATTGGAGCCCGGCGATCTCCAGCTCCTCAACAACCACGTCGTCTATCACGGCCGCACCGCGTACGAGGACGCCGATGGCCCAGACCGGGACCGGCTCCTCCTTCGCCTCTGGATCTCGCCGCCGAACAGCCGCGAGCTGCCGCCGGGCTTCGATACGCTCTGGGGCACCACGGCGCCCGGCGCGCCGCGAGGCGGTATCGCGCAGCCCGCCTGACAGGGCGGGAGGCCGGGTGATATCCGGTCTGTCCCGACCGCATCACATGGGGGCGCGCTCTACCGATCGCGCCAAACCTGCCTGGAGTGGTTCAGTGACCGCCGTGCGTGCCGATCTTCGGGATGGACATCACCAGGTGGAGGTACCCGCCGAGCTCGTTGATCCGCCGCATGTCGCCGGCGATGAACGCCGCCCGCTCGGCGTCCGTGAGGTCGGCGTCGGCGATGGCCGCGCGCGGATCTTTCATGAAGCGAGCGCGCAGGTCCGGGTCCTTCTTCAGGTGGTATAGGAGGCTGTTGACCGCGTAGCGGCTCATCAGAGCCTCCATTCCACGGCGGCCAGATTGATGCGAGGCAGCTCGCCGAAGTAGCGGACGTCCGCGCGGGCGGGGGTGATGGCGCCCAGCAGCACCATCCAGTTCAGAAATTCGTGGCTCCCCGTCTTGTGCAGCTCGTCGGACGTGAGATCGAGCAGCGGCTCGTGCTCGCCGCTTTCCATCCAGTGGACCAGCTTCCGGTCGAAGACCGTGTCGGTCTGGCCAACGCGGCCCAGGAGCAGCTCGGGGAAGTGCGAGAGGCCGCCTGTTGCGAGGATGCCCACGTTCCAGGGGCTCTGTGCCACCACGCGCGCGATGTGCTGCCCGAACTGGAAACACCTTCGCGCGGTGGGCTGGGGAGCGATGAAGGCGTTCACGAAGATGGGCACGAGCGGCGGAATCGGGCGCTTGCCCAGCATCGTGTTCACTGGGCTCAGAAACGCGTGATCGACCGGCGCCTCCCACGACAGCGCGAGGTCGAAGCCGCCCTGTACCCCCTGCTCGAGGATGGTATTGCCGAGCGCCTCGTGCAGCGGGTACTCCGTGGGCATGTGCTCGAGCACCTTGTCGAACGCCTCGGCATTGTCCTGCGCCATGCGCTGGACCGTCCTGCCGATGCGCACGCAGATGGCCGGCACACAGTTGAACGAGAACGCGTTCATGTGGTCGTCCGCGACCACGATGAGAGCGTCGGCTTTTTTGTCGACGAAGCGGTCGCCCATGCTCGCGATGGCGTCCATCGCCGCAACCACCTTCTGCCGCCCAATGTCGCCGCACGCCGCCTGGTAGTAGTCGGGATCGAGCACGTGTGACATCGCGCCGCCGAACACGATTTCGCCCATCGCCGTCTCCTTGGTTCTCCTACGACTTGGTGAAGATCAGATCTCCCCGGTGAGGAGTCACAAATGTCTTGCGCAAGAGGCCCTATGAGAGCTCACGCCACGAGGTGACGTGCAGCGTATTGTCCAGCAACTCGCCGTCGAACTCGAAGGCTTTGCCGACGAGCCCGTCGAGCGTTCGGTCCTCGAACGCATGCCCGCCGCGACGGCGCAGCACGTAGACACCGTCGTCGTCGGTCGCGAGAACGACAGCGTCGTGTTCGCTCTTGCTCCCGCGCCCGACCCGCCGCCGCTCGACGCGTCCGCGGAAAGTCATCCCCGTCTATGGAGTCTGCGCAGGCGGACCAGCCGGCCACCCTGGACCGTGGCCACGACCACCACGTGGCGCGGTTTCTCGCCCGCGCGAGACCGCCCGCTCATGACGTAGAAGGCCGAGGGTGTGGTGCCTTCGACCTTGCTCCGGCCCAGGGTTTGTCGAGCCGGATCGTCGACGCCGAACACGGATGTGGTCTCGGGACGCAATCCGGCATCGCGTATGGCTCTCTCGAGCGCGTGTCGGACGGTGGGAGGAACCCGCTTCGAGGCGGTGCCGCGCGCGGCGCCTACGGTAGCCTCGAGCGTCCGGCCGTCGCGCACGAGCCGCTGACGCCGCTGCTGGCGCGCGATCTCCTCACCTTTACCGTCGAAGGCGTCGTGCCACGCCTTCGACTGTTGCAGCGCATGCGTGGCCTTGCCGACAACCGTGATGGACGGGTCGCCCATCAGATTGAATTGTGCAAGCGTCTTCAGGTCGGTCGGGTCGAGATGCGCCGCGTGCATGACGAACTTGATCCGGGCCTCGAGCGTTGCCCGGCCCGTCGATGCGGCGCTGAGGACGCGTTGGATGAAGAACTGGCAGAGGAGATCCGCGGAGCCGTTGCCCTCGCTCGGTCCATAGGCGATCGTGGAGCTTCCGAAGAACGCGTACGCCCCCTGACGGAGGTAGCGATTGCAAATGCCCATCTCGCCGTCCGGGATGTTGGGGTCGAAGAGCTGGGCGCCGTAGCAGCACTCTGCTGCGACCACGGTGCCGTTCCGCACCTTCTTGGCGAGACGTGCCGACTCCATGGCGACCGGGTATGATTCGCCCCGCTGTCCGTAGAACTTCGGATCGGCGGAGCCTCCATGGCAGTTGATGAAATGCGTCAGCGCGTCGAGCTGCGACGCCCTCCACCCCGGTCCCTCACTCGGCGACCGATGAAGCGCGTCGGAGTTTCCAAACGTGTTCGCCAGGCTGAGCGCCGTGGACTTCCGCCAGACGTCTGCGGTGAGGCCGAAGTAGCTCTCATAGCGTGTCGCCGGGCGCTCGTGATATGTCGCTGCGACGCGCAGCACGCGCGCGAAGTAGGCGGCGTCGCCGGAACTATTCAGATCGGGCAGGCGGCCGACCACGCGCGTCGGCCCGCGAAAATCGGCGATCTTCTGGCTGTACGACTCATCACACGCGTACGGCAAATCGCTCGGCGCGAAGCGGTCATCGTCATCGCCTGGTGAGTACAGCGGATTGAGCAGGTTCTGGTGCGTCACGATGTCTGGCGCGCCGAGGATGACCAGGTAGTCAGGCTGGACACTGCGCCACATCGCGTCGATCGCGCCCTTGGTCGCGCGCGCGTCGGCCGGGTCCGTCACGGGCGTGCCACCCAACCGGCGCATGACTGTTCCATCGTCGAGCGCAATCACTCGCGTAGCGAGGCTGCGTCTTCGATCGGCCGCGACCAGCCGCTCCACAGCGCTTGCCACCACATGATACCGATTCAGATACTTTGCCTTCAGTGCGGTGACGTTGGTGACGATGACCTTGTCCACGTGCGGCATGGAGGAACTCCCTTTTTGGTATATCCCCTGCTCACCGACGACGGAGCCCGCGAGCCGATCAGCCTTTGAGCTTAGGGTCCCAGGCGTCGCGCAGGGTGTCGCCGAAGAGGTTGAAGGCGAGGACGGCTAGGCTGATAGCCAGGCCGGGGAAGATGGCGAGCCACGGCGCCTGCTCCATGAACGCGCGACCCGTGCTCGAGAGCATCAGGCCCCAGGACGGCGTCGGCGGCTGCGTGCCCACGCCGAGGAAAGAGAGCGTGGCCTCGATGAGGATGGCGTTGCCGAGCCAGATCGAGGCGATGACGAGGATCGGCGCCGTCACGTTGGGGAGGATGTGGGTCAAGATGATCCGCGGGTGGCGGCAGCCGATGGCCTGGGCCGCTTCGACGTAGCGGTTTTGCTTGGCCGAGAGCACGGCGCCGCGGACGATGCGCGAGTTGCCCGGGATGATGACGATGGCGATCGCGATCATCGCGTTGGTCGTGTTCGGCTTCAGCACGGAGACGATCGCCAGCGCCAGGACGAGCCCGGGGATCGCCTGCACAGCGTCCATGACCCGCTGACCGATCAGGTCGACGCGGCCCTCGCAGTAGCCGCAGAGGAGCCCGATCACCATGCCCGCCGCCGTGCCGATGCCGACGGCGAGCAGCCCGACCCAGAGCGAGATCCGAGCGCCGTAGATGATGCGGCTCAACACGTCGCGGCCGATGTCGTCCGTGCCGAAGAGATGCGCGCGGCTGGGCGCCTGGAGGCGGATCTCCGGCTCGGTCGTCAGCGGATCGTAGGGCGCGAGGACGGGAGCGAACAGCGCCGTCACCACGATCACGAGCAGGAGCGCGGCCGAGACCGCGCCGAGGGGCTTCCGCTTCATCGTGAGCCAGAGGAGCTCTCCCCGGCTGATGGTGGTGACTTCCGGGGCCTGGAAAGCCGCGACGCGGGCAGGGGCGATCGCCATTAGCGGCTCACGAGTACCGGATGCGCGGGTCGAGCCACGCGTACGCCAGGTCCACGACGAGGTTCAGCGCGACGAGCGTCGCGGCGACCAGCATGACGTTGGTCTGCACGATCGGATAGTCGCGATACAGGATCGCCTCGACGGTCAGCCGTCCCATTCCCGGCAGGGCGAAGATCGTCTCCACCACGACCGTGCCGGCCAGGAGCACGCCGAGCTGGCCTCCGACGATCGTGATCACGGGGATGAGCGCGTTCTTCAGCGCGTGCTTGTAGACGACGATCCTCCCGGCCAGGCCCTTCGCCCACGCCGTGCGCACGTAGTCCTCGCGCAGCACCTCGAGCACAGTCGAGCGCGTCATGCGCATCGTTGCCGCCGACAGGCGGAAGCCGAGGATGCCCGCGGGCAGGAGAAACTGCTGCAGGTTCCTCCACGGCGACTCCCAGAGGCTGACGTAGCCGATCGGCGGGATCCAGTGGAACCAGATCGCGGCGAAGGTGATGACGAGGGTCCCGAGCCAGAAGTCGGGTATCGAGAGGCCGGAGACGGCGACGACGCGCCCGACGTAATCGGAAGTTGTGTCTTGCCGCGTCGCCGAGAGCACCCCGACGGGAATCGCGATGATGAGGCCCAGGACGATCGCGAGGGCCGCCAGCTCGAGGGTGACGGGGATCGCCTTCTTCAGCGCCACCGGGATCGGCTCGTTCGTGAAGATGGAGTAGCCCGGGTTCAGGCTGACCATCTGCCAGAGCCAGATCCCGTACTGCTCGACGTAGGGCCGGTCGAGCCCCAGCTCCACGCGCAGCTTCTGGAGATCCTTCGCGCTGACGTTGCCCGACTCGCCCATCAACGCGGTCAGGGCGTCGCCGGGCATGACGCGCATGAGCCCGAAGACGATCAGCGAGGAGAGCAGGAGCACCGGGACCGACAGCAGCAGCCGCCGGATCACGTACTTGTACACGTCGCTCGTGCCCCTGACTACCCTGTGCCCGCCTGCACTTTACTTATCCATCCACGCCCGGGCGAAGGTTGGCGACCCGTAGCCGTCGATGCGCCGGACGGCGAGCGAGGCCATGTTCCTCAGATGCGGTTGGAGGATGAAGAAGCCGGCGTCGTAGGGCATCCACAGCCGCAACGCCTGATCGAGCTCCCGATCGACAATCTTCTTTGTGAGGACTCGCTGCTCGGCACGATCGGGAGTCCGCCGGAGCTTCACAGTCAGCTCGTCGATGACCGGATCGTTGACGCGGAAGAAGTTCTTCGTGGACTTGGAGTGCATGTACATGTACGTCCGCTCGTCCAGTCCGACCGCGTGACCCGACTGGAATCCCCAGGACATGCCCTCCCACTTGCTGTCGACGTAGCGGCCGTAGTAGGTCGTGTAGTCGAGCTTCGTGATCTTGACATCGATGTTGAGGTTCTTCTTGAGATCGCTCTGCACGAGTTGCACAGTAGAACAGTGTCGTCTCGAAGCCCTTGGCGTGACCGGCCTCTGCCATGAGCTTCTTCGCCGCCTCCGGCCGGTACTGCCACCACTGGCCGAGATCCTTCAGCGTCGGCGCCGTGTCCTGATAGTAGATGTAGGGGACACCCCAGCCGGGGATGCCGTGGCCCTCGTAGACCGTGTCCACCTGCTTCTGGCGGTCGATGGCCATCGAGATCGCGCGCCGCACGCGCAGGTCATTGAAGGGGGGCTTGTCCTGCGCGAGCGCCAGGCCGAACGGCGCCAGCACGTTCTTGTATTCCTGCACGATGGCCGAAGGGTTCGTCTTGCGGACCCCCTCGACCTCGGAGAGGCTCGCCGCCTGGAGGAAGTCGCTCTGGCCCGTGCGGAACGCCGCCTTCCGCGTCGCGAAATCCGGAGTCGATAGGATCACGTACTCGTCGATGTAGGGGCGGCCCTTGTCGTAGTAGTCGGGGTTCCGCTGGAGCACCACGCGAACCTTCCGGGTGTGTTCCTTGAGAATGTACGGGCCCGTGCCGATCAGCCGCTTCTTGAGATCGCCGTCCTCTTCCAAGACCTCGCGCGAGAAGATGACCGTGACGGATTCAGCGACGTTCTGGGGGAAGAGCGCGTTGGGCGTCTTGAGATGGACGCGCAGCGTGTACTTGTCCGGGGTCTCCATCCCTTCGATTTCCTGGAAAGTGAACGCCTGCACGCCCTCCTTCGCGTACTGCTCGTAGCAGTACTTGACGTCGGTCGCAACCAGCTCGCGCCCGTTGAGCGGCGGCAAATTCTGCCACTTGACGCCTTGCCGCAGCTTGAAGGTCCACACACGGTTCGCGGCATCGCTCTGCCACGACTCGGCAAGATCGCCCTTCAGAGAGATGTCGTTGGTGCTATTCGCCTCGTCGGGGAACGCGTATCGGATGAGGCGGCTGCTGGTGAGCCCGGCGAACTGGAAGAGTCCGATCGATTGCGTGTGGCGGGGATCGATCACGGGCGGGTCCCAGGCCGACGCGCGCGGGAGAACGCCGCCGCGCTTCGGAGGTTTGGTGCTGGCCGGGATCCAGTCGGGGTACGGCGACGGGGTCGCCGCCAGAGCCCGCCCCCTTCCAGTGCCGGCCACGAGGGCAGTTGCACCCACGCCCGTCAGTCCTGCTTGCTTCAGGAACTCGCGCCGGTCGACTCGCCGGCGAGCGCCCATCGAGCCAGAGCTGTCTTTTTTCATTACGGCTCTCCTTCTCTCTTCGCCTATGAAGGAAGGAACTCCTGAGACCCAGGGGGTAGACCTCTCGGCCCGTGCCCCGAGTGCGGCGAAGATGCCGCAGCGGACCCGGGTGAGTCAAGGGGAATCGCCGTCGGACTTAGCGCGGTGCGGCTCGAAGACGAGGGCGCCGAAACGAAGGCTCCGGAGGCCTTCAGGGGCCGGCGCGCTTGACCGAAAATCTCTGCGGCACGGCGTCGGCGCCGACCCCCGCGCCCTGGAGCGTCTCGCCGTCGAGGCGGGCCGCGTACTCGACGGCGATGTTCTGTCCGCGGCCCGGGGCCCGCCTCGAGTAGGTCCCTGCCAGCTTGACCTGGTCGCCCGCGACGCTGACGGTGCCCGAGCCGTCGACCCCCGCGCCGAAGTGCGTGCTCTGGAGCGTCCAGCGGAGACCGCCGCCGTCCTCGAAGATCCGGATCGTGGCCGGACTGTCCCTGGGCGGGCCCGCCAGCCCGCGCTCCGAAAAGAGCAGGGTCCCGCGCCAGGTGCCGACGAGCGCGCTCGCCTCGGACGTGAGCGCCGACGCGCCCGGGACGGTCGCGACGACCGCCGCGCCCTTCAGCCGCACCATGAGCCTGGCATAGTCGCGCGCCATGTCCGAGAGCGCCTCGCGCATGTGGTCCTCGCTGTCGCCGCCGAAGATGCCGAAGTACGCTTCGCGCCGGTCGGCCGTCACGACCATCACCTTGCCGGTCTGCACGTCGACGAGCCGCGTCTCCGTCTGGGCCTTGGTGGCGCCCGCGCCGAAGCCGACCATGTAACGGAGAGCACGCGAGCCGGGATCGAGCTTGGTCACGGTGCCCTCGAGTCTCAGCGCCGCGTACTCGCCCGGCGGAACCTGCGTCTCGCTGAGATTCACCACGCGGTCGAAGAGTCCCGTCGCGCGCAGCCGCGTGACCATCTCGCTCTGGAGCGCGACGGGAAAGAGGGCGGCCGCCTTTTGATCGTCCGCGTCCCTGACGAGCGACGCGGGAACGGTGAACCGGTCCACGAAAATCACCGTGTAGCGCTTGAGCTCGAAGCCGGATGCGACGCCAATCCGCCCCGCGTCCACGTCTTCGGTCACGGGCCTCAGCCCGCCGGCGCCCGCGGGATTCTCGGGCGGCCTCGACATGGCGCCGCAGGCGGTCGTCAGGAGCGCGGTGGCAAGCGCGGCGAGTGCCCTCATCGTCATGAGCAAACCGCGGGGAGTCTAAGCGGCTCTTCGTCAGCCGTCAAGTTGCCGCGAGGCCCGAGCCTCCTCGATTGCGCTGGAACGGCAAGCGCGGTGTCGAAGAGTGTCGCTCAAGGCCGGACGGGCGGCGGTCCATGTCACGCAAGTCCTCGCACTTGCAGACGGTTCGGCCGGGCGTCCGAAGGGCAGGGGCGGCGCCGGCGCTGGCAGATGCCTTGCAGTCTGAAAGGCCGAGGGGGCCTTCCATGCGCAATCTGGTCATCTGGAATGTCATCGTCGCCGCCGTCCTCGGCGGGCTCTACGGCGCCGTGCTCCATGTGCTGATCGGCAAGGGCGGAGCCGGCCGCGCCCTGCTGAAGACCATGCTCATCATCGTGCTGACGGGCGTCTCGATTCCGTATGTCGCGCCGGCGCTTCGCGGCGTCGCGGCGCCGATCCTGCCGAAGAGCCGCGTGGAGCGCGCCGTCGAGGGCTTCGAGGCCAGGTTGACGGCGCTTCCCGAGTGGCAGGAGCGCACGCGCGGCCGCTCGCGGAAAGAGATCCTGGACATTTCCTACGAGCTGGGATTCCGCGGCGTCTCGCGGCTCGACGACGCCTCGCTCGCGTCGGCGGCGGCGATGCTGACGTGGTTCCTGGCCGACCTCGACGGGCCGACCTGCGGCGGGATCGTGAAGGGCACGCTCCCGAAAGAGCGGATCTCCGTCGTCTTCATGAAGCGCCTGGACACGGCGGAGCCGCAGGTGCTGGACACCTGGATGGAAGTGCTCTATGCGGCGGCCGTCGCCGAGCTGAAGGGCCGGCAGGCCGTGCCGCCGAGCAGCCGCGAGACGGCCGCTGCGCTCCAGCTTCTCCTCTCCCGCATGCCGGCCAAGGACGCGGATCTGCTGCGCCGCACGCTCGTGATGATGAAGCGCGCGGACGACGAGCACGCCTGCTGGGCCGCTCGCACCGTCTATCACTACCTCCCCCAGCTCCCGGACGAGCCCAGGCGCGATCTGACCCGGGCGCTCTTCAGCTCGTGAACGAAAAAGCGCCGAAGCCGACTGTCGTGACCGGCGGGACCTCCGGTGTATATTGGGAGTCCGTGTCCAAAACGCTCGAAATGATCCATCGTCTCGAAGCCAGCGTCGGTCGCGCGCTCGTCGGCAAGCCTGACGTCGTGCGGCTGGCCGTCGTGGGCCTGCTCGCGCGCGGGCACCTCCTGATCGAGGACGTGCCGGGCGTCGGCAAGACCACGCTCGCCGCCGCGCTCGCGCGCTCGATCGGCGTGGGCTTCCAGCGCATCCAGTTCACCTCCGACATGCTGCCCTCGGACGTCATCGGCGTGAGCATCTGGGAGCCGGCCAAGAGCGATTTCGTCTTCAAGCCGGGTCCGCTGTTCACCAATATCGTGCTCGCGGACGAGATCAACCGCACCACGCCCAAGACGCAGTCGAGCCTGCTCGAGGCGATGAACGAGGCGCAGGTCTCGCTCGACCACTCGACGTATCCGCTGCCGCGGCCCTTCATGGTGCTGGCGACGCAGAACCCGCGCGAGCACGAGGGCACGTACCCGCTGCCCGAGTCGCAGCTCGACCGCTTCCTCCTGCGCATCCGCATCGGCTACCCCGACGCGCCGGACGAGAAGTCCGTGCTGCGAGGCGCGGGCTCGTCCACGCTCGAGACGCTGGTGCCGGTCCTCGAGTCGGCCGACGTCGTGGCGCTGCAGGACGAGGCCGACCGCGTCCGGGTCGACGAGTCGGTGCTCGACTACATCATGGCGCTGGTCGCGGCCACGCGATCCTCGCCGCTGCTGTCCCTGGGCGTGAGCCCGCGCGGGTCGCTCGCGCTCCTGCGCGCCGCGCGCGCGCAGGCGCTCGCCGACGGCCGCGACTACCTCGTGCCCGACGACATCAAAAGCCTCGCGGTCCCCGCGCTCGCCCACCGGGTGATGGTCAGGGGCCGCAGCGAGCAAGGCGGCGGCATCGACGCCGAGGCCGTGATCCGGTCCATCGTCCAGGACGTCGCCGTCCCGCGCTGAGCGCCGCGCCGCGCTCATGAAGGTGCCGCAGAAGCTCAAAGACAGCGAGTGGTGGTGGCGGCCGTTCAGGCCGCGCCGCACCATCTGGCCCACGCGCGACGGGTGGTGGTGCCTGTTCGTGGTCATCGGCCTGGGCGTCGCCGCGATCAACACCGGCAACAATCTCCTCTACCTCCTCGTCTCGCTGCTGCTGAGCCTCATCGTGGTCTCCGGCGTGCTGTCGGAGCAGTCGATGCGGGGGCTGCGCCTCGACGCCGACGCGCCCGAGGAGATTTTCGCGGGCGAGCCCGCGCTCTTCGGCGCGGTGCTCGCCAACCGCAAGCGCTGGCTGACCTCGTACTCGATCACGCTCGAGTTGCTCACGCGCGGCGGGCCGACGCGCTTCATCTACATGCCTCGGCTCGAGGCCGGCCGCGACCGGCTCCTGACGTGGGAGGAGACCCTGCCGGCGCGCGGGCGGCACCGGCTGGCCGGCGTGCGGCTGACCACGCGCTTTCCCTTCGCGCTCTTCCTGAAGGCCGGCCGGGTGACGCTCAACCGCGAGGTCCTGGTCTTCCCGGCCGTGCGCCCGATCTCTCCCGAGGCGCAGCTCCGGCTCGTCGGCGCCGGCACATCGGCCGTGCGCCGGCGCGGGCGCGGCCACGATCTCTACAACCTCCGCGCCTACCGGGCGGGGGACGACCCGCGGCTCATCCACTGGCGCTCGAGCGCCAAGGTCGACTCGCTGCTGGTGCGGGAGATGGAAGCCGAGACGACCGAGGACACGCGCCTCGTCCTGGCGGGCACGGGCGGGCGGAGTGCGGAGCGGCTGGAGGCGGCACTCTCAGAGGCGGCGTCCATCGCCATGCATCTGGCGCGGGCCGGCGCGGGAGTCGAGCTGGTGGGCGAGGGTCTCTTCGTGCCGCTCGGTCAGGGCTCAAGCCACGCCCGGCGCATCCTGACCGCGCTGGCCCTCTACGACCCGCACGCGCGTCGTTCCGACAGAAGCGATCCTGAGTCCGGCGCGCGCGCCTGGCGCTCGCTGCGCGAAGTGCGCGTGGAGCTCGACTGAATGCCCGCGCTCCTGGCGCTCCGTCTCATCACGTACCTCCTCGTCTGCGCCGGCGTCGCCGCCCTCGCGCTGGCAGGGCTCCTGGGCCCGGTCGGCGGCGCCGTCCTGGGCCTCGCCCTCTTCGGGAGCTGGGTGATCGACCAGGTGCGCGAGCGCATGCCGGTGCGCCCGCTCTTCGCTTGGGCGCTCGTGGTGGCCGCCGCCGCCGCGATCGCGCTCGATCTGCTCTACCTCGCCCAGAGCATCCTCGACGGGATGGTCCATCTCCTGCTCTTCCTCATCCTGCTCCGGCTCTTCCGCCGGCGCTCGCTGAAGGACTTGAGGGACGCCGGCTTCCTCTCCTTCTTCATGCTCGTGGCCGCCTCGGCCGTCACGTTCAACGTGAGCTTCCTCTTCGTGTTCGTTGCTTTCCTGCTGCTGGGCACGTGGATGCTGATCCTGCACCACGTCGTCTCCGAATCGGAGCAGGCCAAGACCGGCGCCTCGGACCTGACGGCGGGCGGGATCGGGCCGCGGAGCCCACTCTTCAGGGTTTCGCTCGCGGCCGCGGCCGGCACGTTCGCGCTCGCGGGCGTGCTCTTCTTCATCATTCCGCGCGTGGGGCAGGCCACGCTGCCCTTCAGGGCGGAGCTGGGCAAGCGCGTCTCCGGCTTCGCGGATCGGGTGGAGCTGGGCGCGTACGGCGAGATCGAGACCGATTCGACCGTCGTCATGCGCGTGCACTTCCCGGACAGCGTCACGCCTCCCGAGAAGCTGCCGAACCTGCGCTGGCGCGGTCTCGCCTTCGACCGCTTCGACGGGCGCATCTGGGAAGCCGGCCCGCGCCGGCGCGGGCTCCTGCGGCGCGATCCGTCCGGCGTCTTTCGCATCAGCGAGTCCCGCGGCACGGGGCCCGTCGTCCGCCAGGAGATCTTCCTCGATCCGATCGGCGCCGACGCCATCTTCGCCGCGCCCCAGGCGCTTCGCCTCGAGATGCGGCTGGGCGCCGTCGGTCTCGACGACATGGGCAGCATCAGCGCGCCGGTGTCGCCCGGGCGGCTGCAGTACACGGTGGAATCGGAGCTCGAGCTCACCCCGCCACGGGGTCTCCGCGACGCGTCGTGGCCCCCGGTGACGCAGCCGCCAGGCGCCGCGCGCTATCTCCAGCTGCCCGCCCTGCCGGAGCGCATCCCGGCCCTGGCACGCCAAGTGACGGCGGGCAGCCGTAGTCCCTACGAGGCCGCGCTCAAGCTCAATCACTTCCTGAGCACGGGGTTCACCTACACGCTCGTGCTCAAGCAGGAGAGCAAGCTCGAGCCGCTGGAAGAATTCCTCTTCGTGCGGCGCTCGGGCAACTGCGAATACTTCGCCGCCGCGATGGCGGTCATGCTGCGCAGCGTCGGCATTCCGGCGCGCGTCGTGGGCGGCTTCCAGAGGGGGGAGTGGAATCCCTACGGCGGTTACTACATGGTGCGCCTGAAGGATGCGCACTCGTGGGTCGAGGCCTTCCTCGACGGCCCCGGCTGGGTCAGCTTCGATCCCTCCCCGCGCGCCTCCACCGAGGATGCGAGGAGCCTCGTTGCCCTCTACCTTGATTCCCTGCGAATGCGCTGGTACCGCTACGTGGTCAACTGGAGCTTCCGCGACCAGGTGGGCGTCGCGGCTTCCATGCACCGCGGCGCGATCGAGTGGCAGGGCTCCCTGCTGAGTCTCCGTGACTGGATGCGGGGATTGCCCCGCGCGTGGACGGCAGCGATTGTTGCGGCGGTCTTCGTCGCGGGCTGGATGTTGTGGCGACACGCGCCGGGCTCGCCGGGCAGGACCGCGGCGGCCGCGGTGCCGCGCTTCTACGTCGACGCGCTCCGGGCCCTCGCGCGCCGCGGCTTCCGCCGGGGGCCGACCGAGACCGCGCGCGAGTTCTCGGAGCGCGTCGAGGGCGAGGCTCCGGCATTCGCCGCGGCCATCGAACGGCTCACGGCCGCCTACGAGCGCTGTCGCTTCGGCGCGGCCACGCTCTCGCCTGATGAAGCCGCCGCGCTCAGCGCAGCGGTCGCCGCGCTCCGCAGCCGCTAGCGCAGCCGCGCGGAATCCGGTAAGGTCGGCCCGATGCCCGTGACCTTCCTCATGCTGCCTCCGCAGACGGCGACGACCCGCGAGTGGGCCAAGAGGCTCGCGACCGCCGTTCCCGAGATCTCCGTGGTCGTCGCGGAGGACGAGGACGCCGCGGCGCGGGTCATCGGGCAGGCCGAGGGCGCCTTCGGCACCATGCCCCGCGCGCTCCTGGCCAAAGCGGCGAGGCTCCGCTGGATCCAGGCGCCCCAGGCGGCCCCGCCCGCCGGCTGGTACTACCCGGAGCTGATCGCGCACCCGGCGGTCGTGACCAATTTCCGCGAGATCTACAACGACCATATCGGCGCGCACATCATGGCCTTCGTCATGGCGTTCGCGCGCGGGCTGCACCTGTACCTGCCGCGACAGCTCGAGCGCCAGTGGCGCCCGGAGCCGCTCGATACCGGAGTCGTCCACTTGCCCGAGGCGACGGCGCTCATCGTGGGCGTGGGCGGGATAGGCGCGGAGGCCGCGCGGCTCGCCGCATCCTTCGGGATGCGGGTGATCGGGGTGGATGCGCGCCGCCGGGAGGCGCCCCCGGGCATGGCCGAGCTCCACGGCGCTCCCGCGCTCGACTCGCTGTTGCCGCGGGCGGATTTCGTCATTCTCACCGTGCCGCACACGCCTGCCACCGAGGGCTTCATGGACCGGGCGCGCTTCCAGCGCATGAAGCGCACGGCATTCTTCATCAATATCGGGCGGGGCATGACCACGCGTCTCGACGACCTCGCAGCCGCGCTCGAGGCCGGCGAGATCTCGGGCGCCGGGCTCGACGTCTTCGAGCAGGAGCCGCTGCGGCCCGATCATCCGCTGTGGACCATGCGCGGTGTTCTCATCACGCCCCACACCGCCGGCTTCGGACCCTACCTGGACGACCGGCGCTACGACATTTTAGCCGACAACAGCCGGCGCTTTGTCCGCAGCCTGCCGCTGCGCAACGTCGTCGACAAGGCCAGCTGGTTCTAGGCACGCCCCGATGCCCGCGCCCGTTGGCCTCAACGTGTGGTCGAGGCTGGTCGAGGAGCTCTTCCCGTACCTCGACCAGACGGTCGGCCCATTCGATAGCCTCTGGTTTCCCGATCACGTGCAGTACGGCAGCAACAAGGTCGCCGAGGGCTGGACCATCCTCGCCTACGCGCTCGCGCGCTATCCCGACAAGCTCTGCACGCACGAGGTGCTCTCCCAGAGCTTCCGCAACCCGGCGCACCTGGCCAAGATGGTCGCGACGGCGCAGGCGATCTCTGGCGGGCGGGTCATCCTGGGCATAGGCGCCGGGTGGAACGAGGAGGAGTATCGCGCCTACGGCTGGCCCTTCCCGCCGACGCCCGTGCGCATCGCCCAGCTGTGCGAAGCCATCGAGCTGATCCGGCTCATGTGGACGCAGTCGCCGGCGACGTACCGCGGCGAGCACTACCAGATCGCTGGTGCCTACTGCGAGCCGCGGCCCGATCCCATTCCGCCCATCGTCGTGGGCGGCCACGGCGAGAAGCACCTGCTCCGCGCCGTGGCCAGGCACGCCGACTGGTGGAACTATAGCTTTCGGGACGATGCGACGTATGCGCACAAGCAGGAGGTGCTCAAGGGCCACTGCCGCGACGCCGGCCGCGACTATGACGAGATCGAGCAGGTGCTCCGCGTGGGCATCCTGATCGCCCCAACCGAGCGCGAGGTCGAGCGGCTGAAGACCGCGCCCGGCGTCAGGCCGATGCAGGACATCCGCGTGGCCGGCACGCCGGCCCAGGTCACCGAGGCGCTGCTGGGCGTGATCAAGCGGGGCGCCCGCCGGCTCACGGTCAATTTCGCGGACGCCCCGCGCCCGGACGGCACCCGGCTCTTCGCGTCCGCGGTCCTGCCGCATCTCTTCTCAGCGTCGGAGCGTTAGCGCGTGACCCGGGCGGCCGTCGCGCTCGCGGTCCTGGCGGCGCTGCTGCTGCCTGGCCGGCCCGCCCCAGCGCAGCCCACGGGCGCGGAGACGGCGTGCAACCAGGAGCCGGGCAACCGCTTCTATTGGGTCGAGCGCGCGTTCTGCGATCTCGAGATGTCCGGGCCCCAGCGCGCGCGCGGCATCGTCATCTGGAACCACGGCATCTCGGGCACGAATCCGTCGTGGCGGGCGCCCGCCCCGCCCGTGATGCGCCTGCTCCAGGCGCGCGGGTGGGACGTCATCATGATCAAGCGTCACAACCTCGCCGAGACCATGCCGGGCGGGCCGCTGGCGCGGAGCGTCGAGCGCACCCTGCAGGAGGCGGCCGCGCAGCGGAAGCTCGGCTATCGCCACGTGGTGCTCGCCGGCCAGTCCTTCGGCGGCTACGTTACGCTCGAGGCCATCGACACGGCGCCGGATATCTTCGCCGCGGTCGCGCTCTCGCCGGGCGTGCGCTCGAGCAGCGCCGACGGGCGGCTCGATCCGACCATCATCGAACAGATCCTCCAGCGCGCGCGCGTCGGCCGGCTGGGGCTCGTGTTTCCCGGAGGGGACGCCCTCTTCGGCCACATCGCTCGAGGCGGGCGCGCGCAGCCGATTCTCGCGCGCCGCGACTTTCCGTACCTGATGATCGACGAGGCCAGCGAGATCACCGGGCACGGCGGCGGCGTCACCGGGCGCTTCGCGCTCCGCTACGGCCTCTGTCTCGCCGAGTTCCTGGCCGCGCCGGATCTTCCGGCCGGCCGGTTCACCTGCGAGGCGCCCCGCGAGGATTGGAGCGTGGTGCGCGAGCTCTTGATGCCCGCTGGGGAGCCGACGCCGGATCTCGCCGTCGACCCGTCGAGCCTCCCCGCCGCGCTCGCCCCGCTGGCCGGCCCGCACTGGGCGCTGCTCGGCGATACGCTGGTCCTCGTCGCGCCGGTGGCCGACCCGCGCGGCGTGCGCCTGCTGTACCGGTCGACCGGGGTGGGCGGCGGCGTCCTGGACGCGAGGATCATCGGCGGCTCGATGCGCGCGGTCCTGCCCAACAAGTCCACCGTCACGCTCTCGCCGGATGGCCACGGCACGATCACGTGGACCTCGTCGGACGGCTCGCAGGTGGTGTCCGCCCCGCTCCGGCGGGGGATGCGCGATAACGACGCGCGATGATGCCCGCCCTTCAGGCGGCGCTTACGCCCGTGAGACCCCGGACGAAGTAGTCGATGAACAGCGCGTACAGGATCGCGACGGGCAGGCCGATGATCAGGGCGGCCGCCATCAACGAGCCCCAGTAGTAGATATCCCCGCGGATGAGCGCGGTGACGAGGCCGACCGGCGCCGTCATTTGGTCACGCGCCGCCACGTACGCGACGGCGTAGAGGTAGTCCTGCATCGACAGTGTGAACGCGAAGATGGCCGTGATCGCGACGGCCGGCCGGCTCAACGGCACCACGACGCGCACGATCGCGCTCGCCACGCCGCACCCGTCGACCCAGGCCGCCTCTTCGAGCTCGCGGGGAAGCGTCTTGAAGAAGCCCATCATGAGCCAGGTGCAGAACGGGATGGTGAAGGTCGGATAGACGACCACCAGCGCCCACCAGGAGTCGAAGAGCCCGAGCGCGCCTACGACGCGCGCCAACGGCAGGAACAGGATGGTGGGCGGGACCATGTAGGTCATGAACGTCGCGATTCCGATGGAGCCCGCGCCCGGGAGCCTGAGGCGCGCGAGGGCGTAGCCCGCCGGGATCGCGGTGCAGAGCGTGATGAGCACGACGAGGCCTGCCAGGAGCAGGGTGTTGACCAGCCAGGTGCCGAAGTACGTGTGCTCGAACAGGAGCCTGAAATGTTTGAGAGTCGGCGGGAGATGGAACCAGAGCGGGGAGTGGTCCATCCGGTAGAGATCGGCGTCCTCCTTGAACGCGGTGATCGCCATCCAGATCACCGGAAAGAGCGCGGCCACCAGGAATGGAGCGAGCCCCGCGTACAGGAGCGCGTGCCGCCGGATCTCCCGGGAGTTCGTGGCCGCGCTGTCTACCGGCGGAGCCGCCGGTGGTCGACCATCAGTCAGCGGTCCTGGACGACCTTGATGCCGGCGCGGGCGAGCTCCTCGGCGACGGCATCGTGACTGATGCCGAGCTGCATCCACACGGAGCGCGGCCGCGCGGCCAGGATGTCGGGCAGGTGCGGCGGGATGTCATGCGGGCGCCGGAAGACGTTGACCATGTCGACGGGCTCCGGGATCTCCGCGAGCGTGCGGTACACGGGCTCTCCCAGGATCTCGGTGACGTCCGGGTAGTAGACGGGCACGGGCACGATCTCGTAGCCGGCCTCGGCCATGTACTCGGGAACGTAGAAGGCCGGCTGGCTGCGCCGCGATTCCGGCTTGATGCCGAGCACCGCGATGCGCCTGGTGTCGGCGAGGATCGCGGCCATCTCCGCATCGGTACCGACCAGATTGTCCTGCCAGTCGGCCATGCCACGAGTGTACCAATGTGCTAGCCTCATCGCAGGAGGGCCGCAGCCATGCCGATTCGACTCACCCGCATCTACACCCGCACCGGCGACACGGGCGACACGGCGCTGGTCGGCGGCGCCCGCGTCCCGAAGGACACTGCCCGTATTGAAGCCTACGGCACGATCGACGAGCTCAACGCGGTCATCGGCCTGGCGCGGGCCTTCAACGCCGAGCGCCTCACGAAGGGCAAGGCGCCGCGCTGGCTCGACGGGATCTTCCGCGGGCTCCAGAACGAGCTGTTCGACCTGGGCTCGGAGCTGGCGACACCCGACGACGCGGCGTACGAAGGCATGCACCGCGTGGGTGAGGCGGAGGTCAAGGCGCTCGAGGCGCTCATGGACCAATGCCAGAAGGACCTGGCGCCGCTCAAATCTTTCGTGCTTCCCGGCGGCGGACGCGTCGGCGGCTTTCTCCACCAGGCTCGCACGGTGTGCCGCCGCGCCGAGCGCCGCATCCTCGCGCTCTCGCGCGTCGAGCCGCTGAGCCCGTGGCCGCTCGCCTACGTCAACCGGCTGAGCGACCTCCTGTTCGTGCTCTCGCGCTGGGTCGCCAAGAAGGGCGGCGAGACCGAATACCTCTGGGAGCGGGGGCTCGCCTCTCACACGCGCAAGAGGGCATGACGGCCGGCTTCACGATCCGTCGCGCGCGGCCGGAGGATGACGCCGCCGTCGCGCGGGAGCTCCGCGCGTATCTCTCGTTCATCGGCGACGCCTTCGAGCCCGACGGCCTGGACAAGGACATCGCGCACTGGCAGAAGGAGTACTGCGGCCCGACGGGGGCGCTCCTGCTGGTCGAGGATCCCGCGGGCCTAGTCGTGGGAACCGCGGCGGTGCGGCAACTCTCGCCGGGTGTGGGCGAGCTCAAGCGCATGTGGCTTCGGCCCGCGTGCCAGGGACGCGGCCTGGGCCGCCGACTCATGGACGCCTGCCTCGACGAAGCGCGGAGGCTCGGCTGCCGGACGCTTCGCCTCGATTCGGAGTCCAAGCTCGAGGCGGCCGTCCACCTGTATCGCGTGTATGGATTCGCCGAGATCCCGCGATACAACGACAACCGCCGCGCCGACATCTGGATGGAGCGTCCGGTGTGAAGCTCCGGGCCGCCGCTGCCGCCGCCCTCGCCACCCTGTGCGCGGGCCCGCTGTGGGCGGGCCCGGCATCGGCCGCGCTCGCCCCCGGAAACCATCGCATCGCGCTTCCGCACGACGGGCGCTCCCGCTCCTACATCGTTCATGTGCCGCCGGCCGCTGCCGAGTCCGGCGCGCTGCCCGTCGTCATCAACTTCCACGGCGGCGGCGGCAATGCGGAAAGCCAGCAGAAGTACTCCCGCATGGATATCCTCGCGGACGCCGAGGGCTTCCTCGCCGTGTATCCCGACGGCACTGGCCGGATGCCGGACCGCCTGTTGACCTGGAATGCCGGCACCTGCTGCGCCTACTCAGTGATCAACAAGATCGACGACGTCGGCTTCACGCTGGCGCTCCTCGCGGATCTCGACGCGCGCCACCCGGTCGACCGCCGACGCGTCTATGCGACGGGGCTGTCCAACGGCGCCATGATGGCCTGGCGCCTGGCCGTCGAGGCCCCCGGGCAGATTGCGGCCATCGCGCCCGTGGCGGGGGCGAAAGTGCTCCGGGCCGCACAGCCCAGCCGGCCCGTATCCGTCATGCACTTCCACAGCGTGGACGATCCGCGCGCGCTCTACGCCGGCGGTCTCGGTCCGCCGTTTCCGATGACGAGCTCGAAGGTCTTCCACTCCGCCGTCGAGCCGACGATCCGCGAATGGGCCGCGGCCATCGGCTGCCCGGCCGGAGCGCGCGTCGCCGCCCAGCTGTCCGGAGACGGCGGCCCGAAGGGGGCCGTCCAGACGGTGACGCGTTACGACTGGGCGCCATGCCGTGAGGGCGCCCAGGTTGTGCTGTGGAAATTCACCGGTGCGGGCCACGTGTGGCCCGGCGGGCTTCAGGACTATTTTCCGCGTCTCCTCGGCCCGTCGACGGACCTGGTGGACGCCAACCTCGAGATGTGGCGCTTCTTCCAGAAGTTTTCTCTCGATGCGCCAAGGAGGGACCGATGAGCGGGAAGCACGTCGTGACGGCGGTGGTGGCGTTGGCGGTCGGCATCGTGACGGGCGTGTCGGGCACCGCGTGGACCCAGGGTCGCCATCCGCACATCGCCTCCGCCCAGAAGAGCCTGGCCGCGGCGGAGAAGCAGCTCATGGAGGCCGTGCACCATTACGGCGGGCATCGCGCGAGGGCGCTCGAGCTGACGCAGCAGGCCCGCGCCGAGCTGCGCGAGGCGCTTGAGTACGCGCGAACGCACGCGGGGGAGTTCGAGTAGCGCCGGGTTCGTCCGCGGCGGGCCTCCCTTTGGGACAGCCGTGCTAGACTTGCCCGGCTTCTGACACGCACGCGCAGGGCATTCAAGGAGACGACGTGCCGACGGATCGGTCCGTGACGCGCGCGCAGCATGGGATGGTCGCGTGCCCTCACGCACAGGCGTCCGAGGCAGGCGTCGAGATTCTCAAGGCCGGCGGCTCCGCCGTGGACGCCGCGATCGCCGCGAGCGCCGTCCTGTCGGTCGTCTATCCGCACATGACGAGCGTGGGCGGCGATCAGTTCTGGCTCATCCGGGACGCTTCCAGCGGGTCCGTGCGCTTCCTCAATGCCGGCGGACGGGCGGCCGCGTCCGGCACGATCGACTGGTTCAGCCGCCGCGGGCTTGCCGAGATCCCGTTCCGGGGCATCATCCCCGCCACGCTCACGACGCCGGGAGCCGCGGCCGGCTGGTGCGAAGCGCACGCCTCGCTCGGCCGGCTCCCGCTCGCGCGCGATCTTGCCGCCGCCATCGAATGTGCTCGCGACGGCTTCCCCGTCGGCGAGCGGCTGGCCACGTGGACCGGGAAGACTGCCGCCGTTCTCGCGGAGCACCCGGAGTCCGCCGCTGTCTATCTCCCCGGGGGCGGCCCGCCGAAGGCCGGGCAGCGCCTGCGCAATCCCGACCTCGCGCTCACTCTCGAACGGATCGGCGCGCTCGGGCGCGAGGGCTTCTACGAAGGCGAGACCGGCCGGGAGCTGGCGCGCTTCTCCCGCGAGCACGGGGGTCTCTTCACGGAGCGCGACCTCAGCGAGCAGCGCGCGCGCTGGGGCGAGCCCGTGTCGACGACGTATCGCGGCGTCACCATCTACGAGACGCCGCCGCCGACCCAGGGGCTCTCAGTGCTCCAGATGCTCAACCTGCTCGAGCCCTATGATCTCGGGCGCCTCGATTTCATGGGCCCCGACCTCGCGCATCTTCTCGTCCAGGCCAAGCAGATCGCCTTCCACGACCGCGACCACCTGATCGCGGATCCGGATTTCGTCAAGGTGCCCGTGGCGCGGCTTCTGTCGAAGGCGTACGCCGGCGAGCGCCGCACGCTCATGGATCCGGCCCGCGCGCTCGAATGGGACCGCGTACCCTCCTTCGGCAGCCTGGCCGGCGACACGGTCTTCGTCTGTGCGGTCGACTCCGACGGCAATGCCGCCGCGTTCATCCAGAGCGTCTATGCTCTGTTCGGCTCGGGCGTGGTCGCGGGACGCACGGGCGTGCTGCTCCAGAACCGGAGCGCCTACTTCTCACTCGACCCCGCGCACCCGAACCGGCTCGAGCCGGGTAAGATCCCTTTCCACACCCTGATCGCCTCGCTCGCGTTCAAGGGCGACGCGCTCTGGCAGGTCTTCGGCTGCATGGGCGCCGACGGCCAGCCCCAGATCCACCTCCAGGCCTACACCGCCATGATCGACTTCGGCCTCGACATCCAGCAGGCCGTGCAGTCGCCGCGCTGGCTGGCGGGGCGCTACGTGATCGGCGATCCGCGCGATCTGCTGAACATGGAGGCCCGCTTCCCGGCCGCGACGCTCGCCGAGCTCGAGCGACGCGGCCATCGGGTGAACCGCTGGCCCGCGTGGGAGGAGCTGGCGGGACACGCGCACGGGATCACCATCGATGCCGCGACGGGAGACAGGCTCGGCGGCTCCGATCCGCGCAGCGACGGCGCCGCCGTCGGCTACTGAACCCCTAAGCGGACTTGCGGCGCTCGCGGTAGACCTCCACCGCGATCGGTATGACCGAGAGCACGATGATGACGATCACGAGCTCGTGCATGTGCTTGGAGATGTTCGGCACGGTCTGGCCGAGGAGATAGCCCGCCAGGGTCATCGAGACGACCCAGCCGATGCCGCCCACGACGTTGTAGGTCAGGAAGCGCCTGTAGCGCATGCTGCCCACGCCGGCCAGGACGGGCGCGAACGTGCGGATGATCGGCACGAAGCGGGCGATGACGATCGTCTTCGCCCCGTACTTTTCGTAGAACCGCTGGGTCCGCTGCACGTGCTTGGGATTGAACAGCATCGACTTGGGGCGCGTGAAGATGCGCGGACCCAGGCGCCTGCCGATGGCGTATCCCGTGCTGTCTCCGAGGATCGCCGCCGCGATCACCACTCCGTTCAGCCACCAGATATTCAGCGAGCCCATGCCGGCGAGCAGCCCCGCCGTGATCAGGAGCGAATCCCCCGGCAGAAAGAACCCGACGAGGAGACCCGTCTCGGTGAAGACGATGCCGACCAGCAGGAGGTAGCCTCCCCACAGGATGAGCTGGTCCAGCGTGTACGCGCCGCTGAGGATGCCGTGCAGGAGTTCCACCGCGGCGCAGCGTAATGGATCAGGGCGTGGCCGTCAACAGCGCCGTGCAGCCTGGGAAAGATCTCCACGGACGAGGGCCGCGCCGGCCCCGAGGGCCTGGATTTTTGCGCGGGCTATCTCGCGATCGAGGGGCACCATGCCGCAGTTGGTGCAGGGGAAGATGCGCTCCGGAGCCACGTGCTTCATCGCCTCGCGGATGACCGCGGCGACCTCGAACGGTGTCTCCACCCTGTTGCTCGCCACGTCGATCGCGCCCACGAGCACGTCCTTCGAGCCGAGGAGCCCGATCAGCGCCATCGGCACGCGCGAGTTGGCGCACTCCAGCGAGACTCCGCCGATCCGGCTGCCGGCGAGGAGCGGAAACGTCAGCTCGTATTGTCTCCACTCGCCGCCGAGGGTCTTCTTCCAGTCCGTGTTGGCCTTGATGCCGTAGCCGTAGCAGATGTGCACCGCCGTCTTGCAGGTGAGGCCTTCGACGGCGCGGTCGAGCGCCGCGACGCCCCAGTCGCGCACCTCGTCCATGTAGACGTTGAAGGCCGGCTCGTCGAGCTGGATCATGTCCACGCCGAGCGCGGCGAGCTCGCGTGCCTCCTCGTTGATCAGGCCGGCCAGCGCCATGCCGAGCCGCTCGCGGCTGCCGTAGTGGGCGTCGTGGATGGTGTCGGCGATGGTCATGGGCCCGGGGATGGTGAATTTCACCCGTCGCTTCGTTTCGCCGCGGAGGAAGCGGATCTCGTCGGAGTGGACCGGCCCGCGCCTCCTAAGCGGCGCCGTCACCGTCGGCACGTCAGCCTTGTAGCGGTCCGCGCGGATGCCGATCGTGACCATCTTCGAAAAATCCACGCCGTCGAGCTGCTCGACGAATCCCCAGACGAAGTGGCGCCGCGTCTGCTCGCCGTCGGTGACGATGTCGATGCCGGCCTCCTCCTGGTCGCGAAGAACCAGGCGGACGGCGTCGCGCTTGCCCTCTTCGAGCGCCGCGCCGTCGAGACGCCACGGCGCCCACAGCGCGTTCGGCGTGGCGAGCCATGCGGGTTTCGGGAGGCTCCCGGCTATGGTCGCGTCGAGCATCGCGGCGGCATGGTATCATGCCGTCATGATTCGCTTGGGCGTTTTCCTCGTTGCGTGTGCTGTTGTTCTTACTGCCTGCGGGTACACTGGACGGGCCGAGAAGCAGTGGTACAAGCCGAACACGGACTATACCACCGTGGAATTCGAGCGCGACCGTGCCGACTGCACGGACAACAAGACCAAAGTCCTCGCCGAAGACTGCATGCGGCAGCGCGGATGGGCCGCGCTGAGCGGCGACATCGGACCCCCAGTCAAGGCTCCGGATCCTGCCAAAAGCCCGAACAATAAAGGCAAGTACTAGGCCGCGCGGCGTCGTCTTCGACTTCGGCGGTGTTCTCTGGGACATGCGCTGGGATGTGGCGCGCGAGCTCGACCGGGCCCACGGCCTGCGGCGCTCGTCCGTGTTCGAGACGCTGTACCGCACAGGGACCTGGGAAGCGATCGAGCGCGGCCGCGGTGACCGGGGGGCTTGGCTCGAGGCCGCGCACCGGCTGCTCGAGGAGCGGGCCGGCCGGGCCCTTCCGGGGCTGCACCAGGAATGGCGGGCCGCCCAGGGCCCCATCGAAGCCAACCTCCATCTCGTCCGCGAGCTCTGCGGCGCCTTCAAGCTCGGCATTCTGAGCAATGCCGACAGCTCGCTGCGCGAGCGCCTCAAGACGGACGGCATTCACGATCTCTTCGACGACATCGTCTGCTCCGCGGAAGTCGGCATGGCCAAGCCTGAGGCCGCGATCTTCGTCCTCTCGGCGGAGAGGCTCGACCTCGAGCCGGGTGAGTGCGTCTTCGTCGACGATCTCGACGCCAACGTCGAGGCCGCGCGGCAGGTGGGCATGCAGGGTCTGCTCTTCCGCGTGGACAAGGGTGACGACCTCCGCGCCCAGCTGGCCGGCCTCGGCGTGACGTCCCGGCCATGACCGTCACGTCGCGCACCGCGATCTTTCTCTCGCCGGGCGCCGACCTGGCGACGGCTGTTGACCTCGCTCGTCGCGCGGACCAGGCGGGTTACGAGAGCGTCTGGGTCACCCACGGCCTCGGTCGCGACGGGCTCCAGGTGCTGGCCGCGTATGCGCACGCCGCGCCCCGCGTCCGCCTCGGCACCGGCATCCTCCCCATCTACCCGCGCCACCCCGTGCTGATGGCCCAGGAGGCGTTGACGCTCCAGGAGATCTCGGGCGGCAGGCTGCTGCTCGGGATCGGCGTCAGCCACCGTCCGATGATGGAAGCCAGCCTCGGGCTCGACATGGGGCGCCCGCTCGAGGTGCTCCGCGAATACGTCGCGGTGCTCCGCCAGGCGCTCGCCGGCCGCGTCCAGCACGAGGGCGCGCGCTACCGTGTCATGTGGCAGAGCGGAGTGCCGCGACTCCCGCAGCCTCCGCCGATCTACCTGGCGGGTTTGGGGACGGGGATGCTCGAGCTCGCCGGAGAGATCGCGGACGGCGCGGTGCTCTGGCTCTGCGCTCCCGCCTATGTGCGCGACCGCGCGGTGCCCGCGATCCGCCGCGGGCGCGAGCGCGCAGGCAAGCCGCTCGACGGCTTCGAGATCGTGGTCTCGGTGCCCTCGGCCGTGACTGCCGACCATGTCGCCGGCACGGAGACCTTCAAGGCCGAGCTCGGCCGCTACCTGGCCTTGCCTTTCTACCGCGCCATGCTCGAGAAGAGCGGCTTCGGCAAGGACATCGCCGCCTGGGAGAAAATGCCGGGCGTGTCGACCGTGGGCGAGGGTCTCGTGCGGGGGCTGGGTGCCATCGGCGACCGGGCCGCGGTGGCGAGCCTCGTGAGCGCCTACCGGCAGGCCGGTGTCACGCTGCCGGCCATTCGGCCCATCGGGTTTCCTGATGCGCCGCACTATCTGCCCACACTCGAGGCAGCCGGGAGTCTCTGACCTCTTGTGCTAGGGTGCTTTCCGCCGCAGCGACAGCGCGTAGGCCCCGCCCGCTCCAATCAGAAGGACCGGTAGCCCGAGCCAGAAGCGCTGACGCTCGCGCGCCCGTCCGCGAAGAGTGGCCAGGACGAAGCGGTCGCCGGCGGTGATCTCGCCGCGAGAGGCAAGGAACTGGCGGAGCCGCTCCTGCGCTTCCGGGTCGAGCTTCGCGCGCCCCCATCGCACGTCCTCCTGGAGCGTCTTGAGTCGGTTGAGCTCCGAGAGACCCCTGGCGAGACCGTCCCGGCTGTCGTGCCAGGCCTCGCGCTCGCCTCGCGAGAGGAAGATCAGCTCGACCGCGGGCACGCCGTCCTCGAGCCAGGTGAGCCAGTGATGATCCATCTGGGGAATGGCGGCGAGCAGCAGCCCCGCCAGCGCGACGGCGGCGCAGGCGGCGATGCCGGCCAGGCGGAGGGCGTCCAGGCCTCCGCGGTAGAGCGCGCGCAGTCCGAGCCCGACGGCGACGGCGGCCATGAGGGCGCCGAAGGTCGCGACGACGGCCGCGCCCGTCGGCAGGTCCCACGCGAAGGAGGCCCAGAGCCCGGCCGCGCTGACGAGGGCGCCCGCGGCCCAGCCTATGGCGAGCCGCGCGCCGACGGAAGCGGAGAGGAGCGCGGCCACGGCCGCGGGGACGATGAGGTACGAGAAGACGAGGAGGACGCCGGCGATCCGCACCGAGCTGGTCACGACGATGCCGAACGTGACGTAGAAGGCGAAGTCCCACCAGCGGATCGCCCGCCCCCGCGCGGCGGCGCCGTCGGGATCGAACGAGATCTCCAGTATCGGGCGCCGCATCGCCGCGTGGAGCGCGCCGATCGCGGCATAGAGCAGGGCGAGCCTGCCGACGTCCCCGGCGCCGACCGTCAGGATATTGCCGACCAGGAGCTGCCTGATGTGCTCCGCGCCCTGGGGCGCGCGGTCGACGACGAGGACGGCCAAGGCGGCCGAGACCGCGTAGACGATGCCGATGACAGCTTCCTGCGGGATCGATGCGCGGCGCATGCGCGTCGCGGAGAAGAGCGCGGCGCCCCCCACCGTGAAGGCGAGCGCGTACCAGTACGCGGCGTCCGACTGGATGGGATGGCCCGCGAGGAAGGCCAGCGTGATGCCGAGGGCGGCCACCTGCGCCAGCGCCAGGTCCACGAAGATGACGCCGCGGGCCAGGACGTGGAGACCGAGGTAGACGTGGATGGCCGTCAGCACGAGACAGGCCAGGAAGGGCAGCCAGAGGAGGTCGAGCATCAGCGCGCGCTCAGCGCCTGGGTGAGACGCTCCACGTCGAGGTCGAATAGCGCGATGTAGTCGCGGGCCTCGGGAGCGCCGCCGACCGACGGCACGAGGGTGACGGCGCGCGCCCCGCTCAGCGAGGCGACGCGGGTCACGAGGGCGGCGCTCGAGTAGGGCTCGGCGATCAGCAGCCGCACGTTCGCCTCTTTCATCTGCTTCGTCAGCGACGACAGGTAGGCGGGCGACGGCGGCACGCCGGGCGCGGGCTCGACCGCCGCCACGATCTGGAGCCCGAAGCGCCGCGCGAAATAAGGCCAGCTCTCATGGAACACGACGACTCGCGTGTCGCGAAACGGCCCGAGCGCCCGGGTCCACCGCGCGATCCCCTCGTCGAGGCGCTTGAGGAAATCGCCACGGCGGGAGGCGAAGTTGGAACGCTCGCCGGGAGCCAGTCGCGCGAGCGCCTCGAGGATGGCCGCGGTGATCGGCCGCGCATTCTCGGGGTCGAGCCAGTAGTGCGTGTTCCCGAAGCCATGAACATGCTCGCCGCTCCCCGGCCTGACCCGCGCGGTCTCGGCCTGCAGGAGGTCGATGCCTTTGGAGCAATCGAGGACATTCGGGCCGCCCGGGAGGAAGCGCGGGTCGCCAACGGTCTGCAGCAGCCCTGCCAGCCACGGCTCGTGATCCAGGCCTACCTTGACGAGCAGCGTCGCGCCGCGAAGCGCCGCGATCTGCCCTGGCTTGACCTCGACGGCATGCGGATCGTGAAGCGGCGGGGCGAGCGCTTCGACGCGCACGCGGTCGCCGCCGACCGCCTCGACGAGGGACTTGAGGTCGGTGGACGTGGTGACGACGGCGAGAGGGGCGCCGCCCCACGCGGGGGCGGCGGCGGCGCACCACAGGAGCGCGGCGCCGAGAAGCGCCCGCAGCACCTGGGCTACTTCTTGACGGTGAAGATGGCCTTCGGGACCATGCAGTGCACGCCCTTGCGGATGTCCACGACCTGGCTGACCCGGCAGTCGCCGACCATGGACACGAGGGAATACGCCTCGTAGCGGCTGAGCGGCACCACCTTCTGCGCGGCCAGCATGTCCACGGCCTCGCGGGTCGCGATCACCATCGCCTTGTTGAGGTCCTCGTCGAAGCCCGTGCTGATCCAGTGCGTCCCGGTCTCGATGCGCGGCCACTGGATCTTCATGTCCTTGCGGACGGTGAGCTGCATCACGATCTCGCGGTACGAGCACTCGAGCGCCGTCAGGTTGACCTCGCCGTTGCCCTGGCGGCAGTGCGAGTCGCCGGTCCAGACGAGCCCGCCCTTGAGGAAGACCGGGATGTAGATCGTGGTGCCCGCCTGGAGCTCGTTGATGTCCATGTTCGAGCCGTTCTTCCAGGGCCGAAGCGTCGAGACCGGCGCCATCGGGTCGGTCACGCCGCCCTTGCGCGGGGACGGATCGTTGGGATCGATGCCCACGGCCAGCGTGCCGGGGAACGGCTGGAGATCGATGGTCACACCCGGCTTGAACTCAGCCTGGCGCTTGTCGAGGTCGAGGAAAAAGTACTTCACGAAGCCGTCCGGCATCTCGCCCGCGAGCACCCCGATCGTCGGAAACTCCTTGCCCGGTAGGTTGAAGTTGGTTCCGAAGGCCTTGGGCGTGATCTTGATGATTCGGATTTCCAGCACGTCGCCCGGCTCCGCCTCGTTGATGTAGATGGGACCGGTGACCGAGTGCGGACCGCCGCCCGGGTTCGCCTTCCGGAGCGCGACGATCTCCTCCATGGTCGTGCCGGGCTGGATCTGGTTGTGGGCGTGCATCATGGTCTCGACCGCGACCGTGTCTCCCGAGTTGACGACGAGCTTCGGGGGCTCTTTCGGGTCGAGCCAGCCCCACTGCGTCGTCTCGAGCGTCGCGGGCAGGACGTGGTACTTGCCGCCGCCCGACACGGGGACCACGCGGTCGCGCTTGGCCTGCTCCATCGCCTGCTGGGCGACGGCGTAGAAGCCGGCGAACAGGAGCAGGGCGAGAGCGCCCAGGCCGGTGACGAGCCACCTGCGGGTTCTCAATCGGGCCATGAAGAATCTCCTTTGGGGTTCACAGTCTGGCCTGACTCACGGTTTGCCGTCGAGGGCGCGCTTGATCTGGTCGAGGTGATTGTCGTCGTGCCAGGCCATGAGCCCGACGAAGTCTTTCATCGTCATTCTCCCGCGCGCGGGATGGACACCGCCGCGCTCCCACTGCTCGGGCTTGAGCTCGCGGAGGAACGCGAGGGTCTCCACCCGCCGCCCCTTGAAGGACTCGACCGCCTTCTGGGCATCGTTGCGCGCGTACTGGCGCTCGATCGCGGTGCGATCGGGATCGGCGGCCGGGAACTTGGGCTCGTCCATGGCCATGATGCTCTGGAATCGGGACAAAAAGGCCTCTTCCGCGTCGCGCAGGTGGCAGACGACTTCCTTCGCGGACCAGTTCTTCTCGTCGGGACGCTTCGAGAGCGCGGTGTCGGACACGCCCTTGACGGCGGCGGCGAGATCCTCCGCGGTGCGCTCCATGCGGGCCATCTGCTCCTCGAGAGTCGCCATGCCGTGTCCCCCGTCGGTGACGAGCTGGTGAAAAAGATGCGATTCCCGCTGGTAGAAGCCCTGCGTGTGAAGGGAATCGTCCAGCCTCAGCAGCGTGTAGTCGAGATGATGCCCCAACTCGTGGATCAGCGTCCGAAGGAATGTCCGGAAGGCGACGACCTTCTTCTGCTTCGCCGTCCGCATCCAGAGCGTGATCGTGGGCGGCGCGCCGGGCCGCTTCGCCGTCTCGTAGAGGCCGTGCAGCTCGCCCCAGCGCGCGTGGGGCCGTGCCGCGAGGACCATGACGCGGACGCGCGGGAGGTGGAGCGCCCGCGCCATCTCGCCCGCCAGAAGCTGCGATGCGGACTCCGTCATATCGCGGTCGCCGCTCTCGAGCGCCGCTCCCAGCTCGGCTACGAGCGGCCGCATCGCGACGGCGCCGGGCAGCGGCACGCCCGTGATCTTGTCGCTCCGCAGGTAGATTCCCTGCTGCCGCCGGGTCAGCCGATCGAAGTACGCGAAAGGCATCCGGAAGTGGATGCTACAGCGTGGCGGGGTGGAGGGTCAAATTTGCCGTAGCGTCGCCTTGCGCATCCGCCGCCGCATTCCGTATGCTCCGGGTCACACCCCCATATGGTCCGGGTCACATCCGAGGAGGGGCCTCATGCTGTACATGATCGTCGAGCACTTTCGCGACGGGGATGCAGCGCCGGTATACCGGCGGTTTCGTGACCAGGGCCGGCTTGCGCCCGAGGGGCTCCGCTACGTGGCAAGCTGGGTGACCGACGACTTCCGGCGATGCTTCCAGATCATGGAATGCGAGAACCCGGAGCTTCTCGCGCGGTGGACGGCCCGCTGGCAGGACCTGATCGATTTCGAGATAGCGCCCGTGATGACGTCGGCCGAAGCCGTGGCCGCCATCACCCCTCGGCTCGCGCGCGAGGATTGAGGAGGCGAACATGTCACGTCGCGCCCAGATCGTCATGTCGCCGGAGGAGCTGCGCGCGTTTCTCGACCAGGAGATGACGCTGACCTGCGCCACCATCGGACCCAGCGGACGGCCGCATCTGATGCCGCTCTGGTACGTTCGCGAGGGCGACGTGATCGCCTGCTGGACCTACGGCGCCTCGCAGAAGGTGAAGAACCTCGAGCGCCTGCCCCAGGCGACGCTCCAGGTCGAGGCGGGGACGAGATACGAGGAGCTTCGCGGCGTCATGTTCGAGTGCGACGTGGAGATCGTCCGGGACCGCGAGGCCGTGCTCGACATCGGCGTGGCGCTGGCCCACCGCTACGGCCACGCCCCGGCCGGCGCGCCGCCCGAGCTTGTCCGCGCGGGAGCCCTGCAGCGCGGGGCCAAGCGCGTGGGCCTGCGCTTCCGCCCCACGCGCACCGTCACCTGGGATCACCGCAAGCTCGGCGTGACCTACTAGCCCTTCAACAGGACAGCCATGGGCCAACTCAATTCCAAAAAACGGGCGCAGTTGCCCAAGAGCGCCTTTGCCTACGTGGATTCGCGGGGCCGAAAGCGGCTGCCGATCCACGACGAGTCGCACGTGCGAAACGCCCTGTCGCGCTTCAACCAGGTGATCTTCGAAGACGAAGCGGCCCGGGAACGGGCGCGCACCAGGCTCCTCAACGCAGCCAAGAAGTACGGAATCGTGCCCGTGGGGTTCATCACCGGCCAGCTGCAGTCCCAGATGAGCGAAGCGGTCGCCGGCCGATTGGTTATCGAGCTGGGGCAGGTCGGCACGCCGGATGAGTTCGAGCAACGGCTGCGTGGAGCTCTCCGCGATCCTACGCTGTCGGTCCTGCACTGGTCCGAGTCGGCGGGCGCCTATCTCGACCGCGCCGGTCAGCCCGCCACTCTGCCGGCCGACGGAGGGGACCGCGCCGTCACGCTCATCGAGCGAGAGGGCCGTCCAATGACGGCCCTCGTGCACGACCGCGCCGTCCTGGCGCACCGCGACCTCGTAAAGACGGTGACCGCTGCGGCCAAGCTGGCCGTCGAGAACGAGCGGCTGCGCGGCCAGGTCGAAGCCCAGGCCAGCGAAGCGCGGACCCTGCCGACCGGGAACGTGACGTTCCTCATGACCGATATCGAAGGGTCGACCGGGCTCCTCCAGCGGCTGGGAGACAAGTACGCCGTTGTCCTGGCCGAAATCCGCGATATCATTCGCGGCGCCGTCCGCCGGGCGGCGGGCCGTGAGGTCGACGCGCGTGCCGACGAATTCCTGGCCGTCTTCGAGCGCGCGCCTGCGGCGCTGGCGGCCGCCCTCGAGATCGAGCGCGGGGTGCAGGGCCGAGCGTGGCCCGACGATGCCGGCGTGCGCATCCGCATCGGCATCCATAGCGGCCGTCCCACGCTGACCGATGCCGGCTACGTCGGTCTGGCCGTGCACACGGTCTCCCGGATCTGCTCGGCCGGTCACGGCGGCCAGATCCTGCTGTCGGCCGCCGCGCGCGATGCCGTCGGTCGATCGCGCCCGCCTGGTACGCGCTTGCGGAGCGTCGGCTCACACCGGCTCCGCGGCCTGCGCGAGCCGCTGGCCGTCTTCCAGGTGGAGGCCGCGGATCTCACGGCCCACTTCCCGCCGCTGCGCAAGACCTAGGATCGCTGCGCGCCCGGCTGTTTGGTCGCGGGCCGTGCCGCGAACCAAGCTGCGACGGCCGAGCCCGCGACCGCGACGCAGGCGGCCATGAACGCCAAGCCGTAGCTTCCGGTGACATCGAAGAGCCATCCGCCGAGGAAGGGGCCGATCGCGCCGCCCAGTCCGCCACCCGCCTGGACCACGCCGAGGATCGCGCCCAGGTGCGGTCCGGCAAAGACGTCGGCGGGAATCGTGGAGAGCTGCGCGATCCGCATGCCGAAGCCGAACAGGGACAGCGTGTAGAGAAGCAGGAGGACCAGATCCTGGGGGCCGCGCATCAGGGCGAGACACCCGATCCCGAGGATCGCGACGACCGTGCCGAGCACGAAGACCCATCCGCGGCCGACGCGATCCGAGAGCCAGCCGCCGAGAAGATTACCCGCCATCATGCACCCGGCGCCGAAGGCGAAGAGCCATACCACCGTGGGCTGCGGGAAGCCTCGGTCCACGGCGTGAGCGACCTGGTGGGTCGCCATGATCTGGAAGCCGATGACTCCGAGCCCGGTCATGGCGAACGCCGACCAGAGGCGGACGCTCCGCAGCGCTCTGCGAAGCGTCCAAGCCTCGCCGGCGACTCGCGTTTCCCGCAAGGCTCTGAAATATGCGCCGCCCGTCGGGAGTTTCTCTTTGGTCGGCGGCTCTCGGTAGAGGAGCGTAAGCGAGACGGTGGCGGCCGTGACGATGCTCCCGAAAGCGACAAGCGCCGAGCGCCAGCCCAGGGTCGCGATGAGCCGCGCGTTCAGAGGGTAGAAGGCCACCGCGCTGCCCGGTCCGCCGGCGCTGAGCACGCCCATCGCCGTACCGCGTGACCGCACGAACCACCGCGTCACGATCGTCGTCGACGGGATGAGCATGCCGGCGATACCCGCGGCGCCGAGCACGCCGAAGCACAGATAGTACTGCGCGAGCGACGTCACCTGGCCCGTGAGCGCGAGGGCTAGACCGAGGACCACACCGCCGCCCGCCACGACCGTCCGTGTTCCCCATCGGTCGGAGAGCCAGCCGGCCACCGGCGCGAAGACGACGAAGCCCAGCCAGCTCAGCGAGTACCCGAGCGCGGTCGGGCCACGGCCCCAGGCAAACTCGTCGAGCATTGCGACGAAGAAGAGCGCGAAGGTAGAACGCGCCCCCCACGCGAGCGCGTTGACGGCGGTCGACACGCCGACCACGGTCCACCGGTCCGCCCCGTTGTAAGCCAGGGATCCAACCATTCCGGTGGAAGTTCGACCCATGACATGACGTATACGCGCCAGCACACCTGATCGGGTGGAAGCCGACCCTCACACCCCGCGTCGCCAGGGTCGACCAGCGGCTGCGCTGACTCACGCGAACGGGTGAATGTCGTCGCGCGGCTCCAGGCCGAGGCGGCGAAGGTGCTGGCGTGGCGCGCCCAGCGTTCCGAATTGCAGGAAAGGAACACCGGGCGCCACGACCTTGACCACTCGATAACCGTGGCTGGCGACGTCGGCCGGCGTGATGTCCACCTCGACGGCCGCCGGCGAGACCGCGAGGAGCTCGCGGGCGATCTGCTCGTCGCTGGCCTCGGCCGCCGGGTCCCAGTGGGCCGCCGGCGGCGTGTCGCCGAGCCGTTGCCGCCACATCCGGCTGCGGTCATCGGTCGCGTGCCACAGAAAATGTCGGCGGGGCGAGGCGACTTTTGGCATCTCGCCGGCCGAAGGCTCGGGCGCCGCGGGATGATCCCAGAGCATGGCCGCTTCGCCGAGAGCGGCCGCGGCCGCGTTTCCAAGCGTCCTGCGCGCTGCTGAACCAAACGTGATCCACGGAAAGATATCCCCGAGAACCACGGCGACGACGACAGGCACGGCGCCGGGCGCTGAAGCGAGGCACAAACGGAGCGTGCGACCCTGCCGCTCCACCGCGGCCCCGAGCTCCGCGCGCTCCGCGGTGAGCACGCCGGTCGGGAGCAGGGCGCCCAGCGTGCGCCGATGCCAGAGCAGCGAGGTCGCCAGGCGTTCGAGCACCTCGAGCCCGGCGTTGACGCCGGCGACCTCTGCCGACGTGTGCGCCGCGAGCCCGGTCGAAAGCATGGGCGAAAACTTTGGCTCGCCCGGGCGGTACGCCCGTGTCATGTACACGCTCGCGGCGGGCACGGCCGTGGCGGAGCCATCGGCCAGCGCGCGACCCTCGATCCATCCGATCTCGCCGTCTCCGCCGGGCACCACGTAGTCGGTTCCACGGCGCTGCTCGTCGTCGAATCCCGAAAGCCCGAGGACGAGGGCAGGACCGCACGGAACGTCGCGCAGCCGGGCTACGCTGATGCGCGACACATCCGGCCTGAACGCGGCGTAACGCTCCACGACTTCGCCGACGAACGACGCGCTCGCGGCCTCGGGGCTCATGCCCCACCCGACGGCGCGGGCTCGCGATTCACCCTGGGGAACGTGCACGTGGCCTATGACGACGTCGCATGTCAGCTCCGGGCTTGAGACGCGGTTCGCGATCAGCGTGGGGGATGCGATGCCGAACAGCGGGTCGAGCAGGGCTTCCAGGATTTCGGTGCGCGGAGCGGCCTGGGCGTGGGCTAGTGCGGCGCACTCGCACCCCGGCACTGGCATGAGCAGATGCCGGATCGCCTCGCCCGCGCTCACTCTCACCACGGGCGCGACACTGCCCAGGTCTTCGTCGAGGGCGCCGACAAGGGCTGGGGGAAGGGAATCGAGATCGACGCCCGCGAGCTCGGGCTCGACGTCGACACCGGATTCACGGAGCCGAGCCAGGAGGCAGTGTAGACACGGCGAGGGGCGGACTCGCAGCAGGAAAACTTCGGCGCTGCCGCGAGCGCTGACGATCACCCTGCTAGCTGGAAGAGAGCCGGTTCAGCCCCTGACGCAGCAGCAGGTGTCATCGTCGACGGGGTTGCGGATGGTCTCCCCTGTGCGTGCCGTCGTGAGGTCGATCCTGGCCCGACGCGGTACCCCGTTGAGGTTCTGAGCGAAGTTGTGCTTGTGAGGCACCCGCTCGATCGTCGTCGTCACCTCGAGGTCGTCGGGCACGCGGATCTGGAGGTTGAGGCGAGGCTTCGCGAGCTTCAGCACTGGTTGTGGCTGGCCGGGCGCTACCGGTTGGCCCGGCGCTCCGGGCATCTTCTGTTGAGGCACCTGGACCTGAGCGAGCGTCAGACGCGTGAGGAACGGCGTCGCCGCGACGGCGGCGGTGACGGCACCCGCCTTGGCCATGAAGCCGCGGCGCGGGAGCTCAGGTTCTTTTCCGGTGGGTTCGGGGCTGTCACTCATGGCGGCGCTCCTCCGTTACCGAGAATGCCATCGCCCGGGATGTTAGGACGATCTACAATGCGCTGTCAAGGCCAGCCATGAAGACCGACAGTGCGACCCACCGGAAGGACAGCAGCCCATCCGCGACGATTGCACGGGCCCGCGGCGCCCTCGAGCGCATCGGCGTCTGGCTGTACGAGTCGTCATGGTGCGAGCCTGGTCCAAGCGCGTACTCGGCGCGAGTGTCCGACGCGGCGTGGCCGGTGGACGCGGCCGTCGGGGCGAACGGCAAGGGAACGACCCGGGAGCTCACCCTCGCCAGCGCTTATGCCGAATACCTGGAGCGCCTGCAGAATCTCTTCCTCGAGCCCTTCAACACGAACTACGGAACGATGCCGGCGCTGCTCGAGCTGCCGGATGCCGTCCGGCTCACCGTTCGCGAATTGTTCGAAGCGCATCCGACGACGATGGCGAACCTGCTCCCGCCCGACGCGCTCGAGCGCTTCCCTGGGATCGAGCTCGTGTGCCTGCCCTTCTACGACGCCACGAGCGACCGCATCGAGGTCCTGCCCCGGAAGCTGCTCAACTGGTCCTGCCTGTCCAGCGGCATGGCCGCGGGTAACACGCCCGAAGAGGCGCTGGTCGCCGGCATCTGCGAAGTGCTCGAACGCTACGCGTCGCGCCGCGTCTATCATGAGCGGTTGGTCCTGCCCGAGATTCCGACCGCGGCGCTCGACGGGACGCACGCCTCGGATCAGATCCGAAGCCTCGCGGAGCAGGGTTTGCGCGTGCTCGTTCGCGACGCGTCACTTGGCCTGGCGTTCCCGGTCGTCGCCGTCGCGATCGTGGACCCGGACACGGCCCAGTTCCAGGTGAAGTTCGGTGCCGCGCCGACGCTCGCGCTCGCGGTCGTGCGGTGCACGACGGAGTTGCTGCAGGGGCGCCACTCGATCGCCGAGGTGCCCATGTTCCCCGCGGGATGGGACAGCGACCCCTCGATGGATCCCGCGGAATTTCAGCGTGCCTTCCACGCGTGGCGGCGTGACGGCTCGGGCCCGTTTCCTTCATCGATCCTGTCTTCGCGCGGCCGGCCGCGTCACGACGAGCACTTCGAGCGCGTCTTCGAGGGTAACCGCGCGACGCTCGGGTCGCTGCGACGGCTCATCGAGGCCTCCGGGCACAGGCTCCTTGTGAGGGATACGTCGTTTCTGGGTTTCCCGACCGTTCGCGTATACGTGCCTGGATTGTCGGAAGTTCACGGTGCGGCCAGCGCCGAGCGGCTGGAGCTCCTGACGACGGCCTGGGAACGCACGACCCGCACGCTCCTCCACCTGGGGTCGGCCGGCAACGACGACCTCCGCGTCCTCCTGCATGACCTGGAGCGCTACCGCAAGGACCCTCGTTTCTCATCGGTCGCGATTCTCGAGAACATTTCCGGAGTGGTGCTCAGCCCGCGGAGCCCGTTCCGGCGGCTGTTCTCACTCGACTACCTGCTGACGCTTCTCAGTCTCCGGCTGGGCGACCATGGGCGGGCGGCCCGTCACCTGGGATCGTTTCTTCGCGAGGCGCGGCGCGGGGGTGAGCCTTCGATGGATTTCGACTATCTGCGGTGCGCCAGCCAGTGGCTCGACGGCCAGGTCGCCGGCATTCCTGAAGACGAGCTGCGAGCGCTGGTCACAACCTGCTACGGCGAAGCCCTCCTCGCCGAAGTGGAGGCGGATCTCCGTAACCCTTCCGCCGTGTTCGATCCCGGGTCGCTGCCTGCGTGCGGTGACTGCTCCACGCGAATCCAATCGACCAGCTCCAGCTGCGGGACGTGCTCAAAGTCTAGGGATACGAGTGTCGGTCGGCCCCGGCCGTCTCCTCCCGGGCGATCAGCGCCTCGATGGCGGCGACGGCCTCCGGCGCGCGAGGGCCGAGACGCTCGGCCAGCTCGAGCGCATACCGCTTGTCGATGGTCGAGAGGAAGAAGCGAAGGAGCGGACTCGACCGGAATTCCGTCCAGTCGCTCTGCTCGAGCACCATGCGGCCTTCCGGAGTCAGCCGGAGGAAGCCGGCGAGCGCCTCGTACAGCTGCGAGAGCTCGCGACCCGTGCACTGCTGTAGCACGCCGGTTAGCTCGTTCATGGTGCGCGGGAACGTGCCGCGCAGGAAGAGGTGCCCGTAGAAGACCTCGTAGAACCGCTGCGTGTCGGAGAGCGTCAGCGAGGGGCTCGCGAGCACGGTGCCGCCATTGCCGCCAGCGAGCGTCAGGTCGTCGGCGCGCTTCTCGAAGAACCGCGTGCCGGGGTGAACGTTCGTGACGAACAGGATCGGCGTGGGGCGCCGCCCGTTCCGGCCGGCAAGAGTGCCGATGTAGTCCACGGTGGCGCGAAAATCCTCGAACGAATCGTGCTCGAGCCCGTACATGGCATCGATGCAGAGATTGGTGCGGGTGCGCTCGAGCACGGCCTCGGCGTTCTTGCGGAAGCGATCGAGGTCGACCTTGCGGCCGCTGCGCCGGAGCGTCTCCTCGTTGACGCTCTGGAGCCCGACCTCGATCATCGCGAAGTTCGCGCGCCCGAGCAGGTCGATCGTCTCGTCGTCGAGCCACTCCAGCATGAACTCCCCGATGAAGCTGGTGCCGCGGTTCTTGCGGATCAGGAACTCGAGCAGGGCCCGCGTCCGGTCGGGATCGACGTTGAAGATCGTGTCGTAGAACTCGATCTGCCGGATGCGTCGCGTCTCGAGGAGATAGCCCAGCTCCTCGTACACGCGATCCATCGAATAGCCGCCGACGCGCCGGCGCCCGCGTCCCTCGTAGCAGAAGGTGCAGTTCCAGACGCAGCCGCGATAGGTTTCGAGGAAGACGGTCCGGTAACGGTCGTACGCGTCGAAGACGCCGTCGAGATACGGCGACGGGACGTCGTCGAGCGTGTCGTGCTGAGCGAGGCGGGCGCCGCTCGCGCG
>WNFP01000574.1_pt1 | contig 44495 bp, 38 predicted proteins | sample 5400201 | NCBI WGS metagenome assembly WNFP01 (sample SAMN13153355, study PRJNA577476) | soil metagenome | isolation source: 115 cm saprolite under Madrone tree | place: USA:California | collected 2016-06-14 | reverse complement strand
CGCGGCAACACGAACAGACTTGGTTTTGTCCTGCTCGGGAAATCCAACCCAGGTCATGCGGTAACCGCCCGTATTGACGATGATCTGGCAAACGTGTTCGAGGAGTTCCGCTTCGTTCGCGGCGCGGACCAGCTCCTGGTTGCAGCGGCTGAGTGCTAGAAGCGCACGGTTAAGACGCTTGAGTTCACTGCTATCGTGAAAGACGGCGAGAATGACAAGTCGGCGCGGACTATCGAGCTCGATGAGGCGAACACTGACGTCAACTTCAACGGAACGCCCGTCGGCCCTCCGGATTTTGAGTTGAACGCTGTGCGACTCACCACGAGAAAGCCCCGCCCGAAAGTTTTTGGCGTAGTGCTGACCTTCCCCAGGGGGAAAGAGAGAAGATTCCGGGATGAATGCCAGGCGCTCCGGCGGAATTCCGAACAGATCGACGCCCCGTGCATTCGCTTCCAGGACGACACCCGTCTCGTAATCCACAATCAGGATGGCGTCACTGGCGGAATCGAAAAGGCGGCGATATTTCTCCTCTGAGCGGCGGACGTTGCTGAGCAGGTGCCGGGAAGTCCCAATGCCCAAGACCAGCAGAAGCGCGCTGGTTCCCACGGTGAGCAAGTTGAGCAAATCACGGATCCAGCGATCACCCTCCGCCAGTGCCGAAGAGAAGTGATTCTCGATAAGAGTGAGACGCGAGTCGCAGGCTTCGATTTCCTCGAGGACGCGCCGCACCGCTGGTGGACTTGGCTGGTCTGAAAAGGTCTCCGCATGGAGCTGATCCGCCAGCTCGGTGAGATTATCGATCTCTTTATCCCCCGCCGTCCAATCAACGATCGCAACCCGCATGAAGGTGAAGTCGTGAAACCAGCGGAACAAGCGGACCATCCCGGGGATATCATCAGGATGGATCTGACCTCTGGTAAATCCCTGATACACGATGGTCATGTCTGGAGCGGGTTTTTCAAGTTCGATACGCGCAAATTTTTCTCCCAGGGGCGCCCGAATGGCATTCAAGTAGGCTTGGAAGTCCGCTTGGGAACGCGAACTGGCGTACTGCATCAGACTGATAACCGCTTCTTTTTGTCCTTTAGACCAATAATCTTCACCCTGGGTGTAGGCCCGTACGGAAGACAGGATCATGGATCGGAAGGCGCCGAGGAGAAAAACAAAAAGCACGATGCCGACGAAGAGAGAAACCACAACAAAGAGCTTTCGACCCAGGGTCGATTGACGATGATCGATGCGAAATGCCATTTTGTGCGCCGCCCTGCAAAACGACTCCCAAGTCTTGGGCTTTCTCTATTTTTGCATCATCGTTGTTGTGCCTTGCAGACCTGTGTTCAGATCGGCATATCTGCTTGCGACACCAGAAAGCGCGGCTCAAGCGATCCGCGAGACTCACTCGGTGCTGGGAGGAGTTTAGGCTGTTTCCTCCTGCGCCTACGTGGAAAGCGTGTCGTGTGTTAGCATTTCTTGCACGCCCGCGTACGTTTTTCAGCGCGACTGCATAGCGGTTGACGGACACGATGGATTTTTCGTTTAACGACCACCACAAACTGATACTGGATACGGTCCGGCAATTCATGGAAGCGGAGGTGCGTCCGTTTGTCAAGGAAATGGAGAAAGCGGAAAAATTTCCGGTCGAGGCCATCAAGAAACTGGGCGAGATGGGGTGTTGCGGGATGCTGGTGCCGGAAGAATGGGGCGGGCCGGGGCTCGATACCGTTTCGTATGTGGTGATGCTGGAAGAAGTGGCTCGAGTGTTCACCGCTATGTCCACGGCGCTGGGGGTGACCAATTCGGCGGTGCAGGTGCCGCTGATCCTGTTTGGCACGGAAGCGCAGAAGAAAAAATATTTGCGGCCACTGGCAACAGGAGAGACGCTCGGCGCGTTTTGCCTGACGGAGCCGGCTGCAGGATCGGATGCCGCAGGGATTCAAGCGCGGGCGGTGCGCGATGGAGATGGCTACAAACTTACGGGAACGAAGACCTGGGTGACCAACGGTAGTGCCGCGGGCGTGCTGATAGTGTTTGCGAAAACTGCTCCGCATGCCGGCGGCAAGGGCATTTCGGCATTCTTGGTTGAGCCGGGGTTTGCAGGGTTTCGCGTCGGCCGGCATGAGGACAAGATGGGGCAGCGGTCGTCGCCTGCGGTCGAGATTTTGCTAAATGACTGCGTGGTGCCGGTCGAGAATCGTCTGGGAGAAGAGGGGCACGGGCTGAAGATTGCATTGAGCGCGCTGGATGGCGGGCGGATTGGGATTGCCGCGCAGGCGGTGGGATTGGCGCAGGGGGCGCTAGAAGAAACGGTGAAGTACGCGAAGCAGCGGAAGGCGTTTGGAAAGAATATTTCGGAGTTTCAGGCAATCCAGTGGATGATTGCAGATATGCAGACGGAGATTGAGGCGGCCAGGGGGCTGGTGCATTACGCCGCTTGGTTAAAGGATGCCCATCCTGCGAGGGTGGGCGCAAGTGCTTCGAAGGCTAAGCTTTATGCGAGCGAGATGGTGAACCGCGTGGTGTATAAGGCGGTGCAGGTGCATGGGAGCGCGGGGTACTCGCGGGAGACGGATGTGGAGCGGATGTACCGAGATGCGCGGGTGATCACGATTTATGAGGGGACCAGCGAGGTGCAGCGGATGATCATCGCGCGGGAGTTGCTGGGGAAGGCGCATTGAGGGGCTAGATTTCCTGGTGGAGAGTCCTCGAAGGTACCCGTTTTGGGTAAAGAGTGCGGAACGTTATGATTCTAAGGGAGAGGAATGGGTGGCCCAAGAATGTGAATCCAAGGGAGTTAGCATTTTTGTCCCCGGCAACAGCGACTACCGGAATGAGCCCGAAGGAAACGTATAGATAATGTACTTGATTATAATGAACTAGTTATTACTTGTCAAGGAGAAAAAGTACCGAGAATGGCTGCACCACAAAGAGAAATCTACGCGAGTGGGCACCGCCAGCGGAGAGAGTTCATTCCACAGAGGAGAGGAGCGGCGATTGGCCACCGGGGCTGAAGGGAACAAGAGCAGGGTTTTGAGCGGGATGCGGCCCACGGGGCGGCTGCATATTGGACATTATTTTGGGGCGCTCGCGAATTGGGTGCGGCTGCAGAGTGACCCGGCTTATGAGTGCTTTTACTTTATTGCGGATTGGCATGCGCTGACTAGCGATTACGCGGATACCTCGGCTGTGGCGGAGAATACCCTGCAGATCATGATTGACTATCTGGCTGCGGGGCTGGATCCAGCGAAAAGCATGATTTTTCAGCAGTCGGTGATTCCCGAGCATGCGGAGTTGCATTTATTGCTGTCGGTGGTGACGCCGCTGGGGTGGTTGGAGCGGGTGCCGACTTACCGAGAGGCGCTGGAAAACGTTAAGGACAAGGATCTGCACAATTATGGGTTCCTGGGGTATCCCGTGTTGCAGACCGCGGACATTGTAATCTATAGCAAAGAGGGGGCACCGCTGTATGTGCCGGTGGGAGAGGATCAGGTTTCGCACGTAGAGATTTCGCGCGAAATTGTGCGCCGGTTTAACGCCTTCTACGGCCTTGAAATTGAGATGGACGGTTTGTACCAAGATGAGCGTGCCATTGGATTCCTTAGGCGTGCGCTACCCAAACTTGGTGGCGAACCCGTCGAACTTTTTCACGAGGTATGGCGAAGGAATATACGTGCAGCGGCACTGGAGTGGGGCTTAGAGAATTTCTTCAATAAGTTCGAGACCTGCAAGAAGTATTTCCACTACTCGGAAAAGCTTCGCGAGCCGGAAGTGCTGCTAACGAAGACGCCCAGGATCCCAGGGCTCGATGGGCGGAAGATGTCGAAGAGTTATGGGAATGCGATTACTTTGAGCGAGACGGATGAGGAGATACGGAAGAAGACGAAGGTGATGGTCACGGATCCGGCGCGGAAGAGGCGGACTGATCCGGGAAATCCGGACGTGTGTCCGGTGTATGACTGGCATAAACTGTTCTCGACGCGCGCGACGCTGGACTGGGCCGCACGGGGTTGCCGGACGGCGGGGATCGGGTGCATTGAGTGCAAGGCGAAGATGGCGGATCATTTGATTGAGTGGATTGCGCCCGTGCGGGAGCGGCGTATGGAGTACGAGAAGAACCCCAAGCGCGTTTTGGAGATTTTGGATGCGGGAGGGAAGAAGGCGCGGGTGGTGGCTCAGGAAACCATGGGGAGGGTGCGGGAGGCTGTGTTGGGTTGGGGAAAGAAGAGGGCGGAGATTCTTGGTCAGGAATGAAGAGGTGCGCCGGCCCGAAGCTAGACGCTGGGGTTCACCTCAATTGCCGTCAGCATGGAGATCCTTCGGCCATGCTTATCCGATGGCCTCTCGATGACCAGCGGGAAAAGGAAAGAATGGCGACGCCGTACAAAATAAATATACCGATGTATGAGGGGCCGCTCGACCTGCTGCTCGATTTGATCAAGCAGCAGAAGATGAATATTCACGACATACAGATTTCGAAGATCACCGCGCAATATCTGGAATACTTGCACAAGCTGGAAGAGCTGGACGTCGATGTGTCGTCAGAATTTATCTATATGGCAGCGACGCTGATTTACATCAAGAGCAAGATGCTACTACCACCAGACCCGTTGGCCGGGCCGGAAGATGCGGCGGGTGATCCTCGAGCCGAACTGGTGCAGCGTTTGGTGGAGCACGAGAAGTTCAAGAATGCAGCGCAGCTTTTGTATCAGAAGCAACAAATTGAAGAGAACGTGTGGTCGAAGCCGGACAAATCGATGTACCACGACGAGGGGACCGCGGGCGAACTGGTGGTTTCGCTGGTGGATTTGGTGAGGGTGTTCCAGCAGGTTTTGGAGCGGCGGAAGGAAGTGTCGCGGATCGAGTTGCGGCACGAAGAGTTTACCGTGGCGCAGATGATTGCGGCGCTGCGGACGCAGATTCTGGCGAGTGCGGATAATTCCGTGAACTTGATTCAGTTTTTTGAGGCGTGCCCTTCGCGGCACGCGATGATCGTGGCGTTCCTAGCGGTGCTCGAGATGGTGAAGCTGCAGGCGGTGGCGCTGGTGCAAGAGAAGCAGTTTGGGGATATTTTGGTGAGGAAGCACAAGATGTTTGATTTGGTGTTTGATGAGGCGGGCGGGATCAAGCTGATTGATGAGGAATACAAATAGAAAGCAAAGGAGGTAAAGAATGAAAGGTCCGGGGGTTCTCGGATATTCGAGAAGTGCGCGACAGAACTGGTTTTTCCTTTACTTCCTATGCCTCAGGGGTTTCTATGACTAACGAAGAGAGAAAAGCGGCCCTAGAAGCGATCATCTATGCGGCGGACGAGCCGGCTACCATCGATCAATTGGCGCGTGCGCTTGGCGAGGAAAAGCTGGCAGTGCAGGCGTCGCTGGATGAGTTGGTGGCGAGTTATGCCGCGGAAGAGCGAGGGATCGAAGTTCGCCGAGTGGCGGGAGGTTACAAGCTGTATACCAAGCCGCAGCAGCATGACGTGGTCCGACGGTTTATCAAGAGTCTGCGGCCGCCACTGCGGCTCTCGATGCCGGCTCTGGAGACGCTGGCCGTGATTGCTTACAAGCAGCCGGTGACTTCGCCGGAGATTTCAGAGATTCGCAGCGTGAACACTTCGGGAGTGATCAGCACGCTGCTGGACAAACATCTGATTACCACGGCGGGGCGGAAGGAAGTCATGGGGCGGCCCATCCTGTACAAGACGTCGAAGGAATTCTTGATGCGGTTTGGATTGAGCGATTTGGAGGACCTGCCGAGTTTGAAGGAGTTCGAGGCGCTGGCGAGGGAAGCGCTGGGAAGCGATCAGGGATTTGCCCCAGCCGAGGAAGGGCTGAGGAATGCGGCGAGCAGTGAGGGGCCTTTAGCCGGGAATAATGAGCCGGGCGGGGCCGGTCGCGCCCCTGCGGACCTTGCGGCGATGGAAGCGCGGGAGGAGTTGTTGGAGCAGACGGCGGCGAACAATGAGGGAATGCCGGAGCTGGCGGGGGAAGAGGCGCAGAAAGCTGCGACGGCGGGGGAGTGCAGGAAATAAGGCAGTAAAGAAGTAAGGATCTAAGGCCGAGGCGAAGCGGAAGTAACACAGAGAACGCCCGAAGAAGCAGCGGAGAGACAAGGCTAGAGGTACACTCCACCAAAAGAAGGGCACGATGGATCGTGCCCCTTCCAAAGAAGATCGTAAGAAAGAACCATGCAGGAAAGATTGCAGAAGATTATTGCGCGAGCGGGGATTGCTTCACGGCGGCATGCGGAGCTGCTCATCGCCAGCGGACAGGTGCGCGTGAATGGACGGGTGGTCAAGGAGCTGGGGACGAAGGCGGATGCCACGAAGGACCGGATTGAAGCGGCGGGGAGGGTTGTCGAAACGAAGGAGGGACGGCGCGTCTACATCTTGCTGAACAAGCCGCCGGAAGTGGTGTCGGCGATGGCTGACCCGGAAGGTCGCAAGACGCTGCGAAATTGTTTGCGGGGATTGCCGGAACGGGTGTTTCCCGTTGGAAATTTGGAATATGCTGCGTCGGGACTGGTGTTTTTGACGAACGACGGCGACTTGGCGGCGGACATGCTGAAGAATTGGGCCCGTCTGGAACAGATCTATCACGTCAAGGTGAAAGGAATGCTGACGCTCGCGGACCTGGAGCGGGTGGGAAAAGAGATTGGCGCGAAGATGCAAACCCTGCGGCAGCCGGACGCGACGCGCGGTCGAGCAGCAAATTACTGGTACGAAGTGCGGATGCGGGATTCGAAGAAGGAAGAGCTGCGGCGAGCGTTGTTCAAGGAGAAACATCCCGTGGAGAAGCTGAAGCGCATTGGCTTGGGGCCGCTGACGGTGGAAGGGATACCGCGGGGCAGATACCGGTTGATCGAGCAGAAGGAAGCGGAAAAATTGCGGAAGCGAATCCCGGCAGTGAAGGAAACGAAGAGATTCTGAGGGGCAAGATAATACCGCGGGAATTTAACCGGAGTACGCAGAGAAGAGAGAAGAGCACCGGCCGGAAGAGCGGCACCACAGGAACAGCGCGCCTTGGAAGGCGGGCCCCACCCAAGCATTTAACCTCGCAGGAGAATCCACGCACCATGGCTTCGGAAAGATTACAGAAAATCATAGCGGCGAGCGGGATCGCGTCGCGGCGCAAGGCTGAGGAGATCATTGCGGAGGGGCGGGTGACGCTCAACGGGAAAGTAGTGGTGGAACAGGGAACGAAAGCCGATCCGCAGCGGGACGTAATTTGCGTGGATGGAAAGCCGCTGAAGAGCCGGGAGCGCCTGCTGTATTTCCTGCTGCACAAGCCGAAGGGCTACGTGACCACGGTGAGTGATCCCGAGGGGCGGCCGACGGTTATGGAACTCATGAAGAAATGCCCGCAGCGCGTGTACCCGGTGGGGCGACTGGACTACGCCAGCGAAGGTTTGCTGCTGATGACCAATGACGGCCAGCTGGCGCAGAGGTTGATGAAAGCCGGTTCGCACGCGCCAAAGACCTATCTGGTGAAAATTAGCGGACACCCGGACGAGCAGGCGCTCAATCGTCTGCGAGCGGGAATCACGATTGAACTAGAGGATGGCATGGGAGTGAAGACTTCGCCGGCAAAATTACGGCTGGTGGAGGACAGCGCAAATCCCTGGTATGAGGTGATCCTGAGCGAAGGCCGGAATCGTCAAATTCGGCGGATGTTTCAGCGTGTGGGATTTAACGTGGAAAAAATCAAGCGCGTGCAACTTGGGCCGCTAGTCCTGGATGTTCCTCCGGGAAAATATCGTGCACTGACGGTGCGGGAAGTGGCGCAACTGAAGAGCCTGTGACCGTGAGTGAATGACCACCACGGGTGAACGTGGATTGGCGGCAAAACAATTGGAGAAGTAGACTAGAAAGGATGACGCCAACGATTGAAGACCTCATCCCGGATTACCTGCGCGGGCTGCCGGTGTATGTTCCGGGAAAACCGATTGAAGAAGTGGAGCGGGAGCTGAAGATTCATGCGGTGAAGCTCGCTTCGAATGAGAACCCGCTGGGGCCTTCGCCGAAGGCCATGGTGGCGGCGCGTGCGGGGCTGGTGGATTCGAACCGCTATCCGGATGGGGGCACGCACGCATTGCGGCAAACTCTGGCGGAGCGGAGGGGCGTTTCGCCGGAAGAGATTTTTATTGGATTGGGGTCGAGCGAGCTTATTGATCTTGCGGCGCGGGCGCTCCTGCGAGCAGGACTTCAGGGGCTGACGTCGGAAGGAACGTACGCGCCGTTCTCAGTGGCCATTCGCGCGAGCGGGGCCGAGCTGGTGCTGGTGCCGCAGCGAGATTTTGCGTTTGACTTGAAGGCCATGGCCAATGCCATCACTCCGAAAACGGGAGTGATTTATCTGGCGAATCCTAATAATCCGACGGGAAGCGCGTTTGGGCGCAAAGAGTTTGAAGCGTTTCTCACGGCGGTCCCGGATGGCGTGCTGGTGGTACTGGATGAGGCCTATATCCATTATGCGATCAGCATGGGCTTGCGGGATTCGGTGGAAGCTCATTACCAGCGGAAGAATCTTCTGATTCTGCGGACGTTTTCGAAGGTTTATGGATTGGCGGGACTGCGCATTGGCTATGCCATCGGGCCACCGGGACTGCTTTCGGCGATGAATAAATTGAGAACGCCGTTCAATACCTCAGGTGTTGCGCAGGCAGCCGCGCTGGCAGCGCTGGATGACCAAGAGCATGTGACGCGATGCATCGAGACGAATGCAGCGGAGCGGAAACATTTAAGCGAGGGATTAGCGAAGCTGGGATTCCGGCCGGTGCCGAGTGAGGCGAACTTTGTTTTTATTGTTGTGGGTCCGGATGCGAAGGCGCTGAGCGATGATCTACTGCAGCTGGGTGTGATCGTGCGGCCACTCGGGTGGATGGGATTTCCGGATGCGATTCGCATTTCGGTTGGGACCGCGGAAGAAAATGACAAATGTTTGTCGGCCATGGCGCGGATGATCTTGAAGCGCGCGGGCAAGGGCGAACTCGCCGCGCGATGAGAGTACTGCTACCGGGTAGCGTTAATGCCAGCGCTGACGCCGTTCTCGAGCTCCTGCAAAAATACCAGACCATCGCGGTGGTCGGATTGTCTTCGAATCCGATGCGGCCCAGTTATGCTGTGACGGAATACATGCAGGCTGCGGGCTATCGGATCATTCCGGTGAACCCCAACGAGACGGAAGTGCTGGGGGAAAAGAGTTACGCACGTCTGGAGGATGTGCCGGAGAAAATCGAGATCGTGAACGTGTTTCGGCGCGCCGAGGAAGTGCCGCCGGTGGTAGAGAGTGCCATTCGCGTAGGGGCGAAGGTCATTTGGATGCAGCTCGGAATTGAGAACGATGAGGCTGCGGAAAAGGCGCGATCCGCGGGGCTGGTGGTGATCGAAGATGCGTGCCTTTTGGTGGAGCATCGGAGGAGAACCAGAGAACTGAAGCAATAGGAGCCTGACAATTCCGGAAGGATAGGGAAGCCCTGCGCAGGAATGGCGCGGGCTTTTTTAGCTTTTGGAAATAGGAAAAAAGACTGACGAAGATTTTACGCAGACACACCGCGGTCGCAGAGAAGAGTAGGAAGAGCAACGGAGAGTCAGCGGGGCAGGGGGAAGACCAGGAGATTGCGCTTGCCGGTAATTACGACGGCAAGGAAGCGGCCGTCGGGGGAGATGGCGAAATCGCGGAAACTGAGGCCGTGAAGAATGAAAACCGGCTGCGGTTGCGAGACGGGAGCGTCATGCCCTGATGAGGCGGCGAGCGTAGGAAGATCGATCCAAACGAGATCGCCCGATTTTTTCTCCAGGGCACGTTTGAGGAGGATGTGTGATTCGTCGGGCGACCAGCGAAAAACGCCGAGGCCCACGCGAAGTCGGGCCACATGATTGAGAGAAGTGAGTTCGCGAACCTCGAGAAGTTCCTTGTCAACGAAATAAGCAACTTTCTTGCCGCTGGGGGACACGCTCAGTCCGCCTTCATAGCCATCCAGCGTCGCCAACTCCTTATCATCATCGCTCAACAGGTCGAGGCGCTGAAGACGATGGGGGCCGGTCATGGCGTGATCCTGCTCGACAGCGACAACAGAATTCGTTCTAGGGATGGGGATGACCTCACGGAAGGTGCGGCCCTCATAGGAGGACTTGACGGGGCCGCTGTCAAGCCGGGTGGATTTCAAGGAGAAGAGCGTGCGAGGCTTTACGGCTTCGGAGAGGAAATTGATGGTGACGTTGTCGGGAAGAAAGAAAGGATCGGCCGCATCGGGAATGACGCTGTCACCTTTGGCGACGCGTATTTCGTGGCCGCTGTCGTCGAGCAGGAGAGTCATGAAGGAATCTTCAGTCTTGCCGGAATCGTCGACGACGGTAGTGGTGAGGAGTCCGGCGAGGATGAGGTGAGCGTTGGGAGACCAGCGGAGGGAATCAACGATGTAGCTGAACGGCTGATTACCGCGGTTGAATTTTTGGCCCTCCAGAAGGCGGCGGCGCTTACCACTGGTGTCCTGGAGCCAGATGTCGTCGTGCGAGAGGTCGTAGAGCTTGGTTTTGAAGTTACGATGAACGGAATATACGATGCGGTTGTCGGGAGCAAAGGCAAAGGAAGTAATGTCTTCGTCGATGGTTTGGAGGGGCTTATCGAGATTTTGGACCAAGGCCGAGGGAACGACGGAGCAGCCCAAGAGGATGCAGAGCAACGAACCCATAGGGCGGAGCCAGCACGAGCGGTTAGAGGAGCCGGGATGGGTCATGGTTTGTGCGCAACGTCATTGTACGGGATGTGACGCCGTGTAAGGATTGCAGCACGGGGGCTGCGCGGGCTTGAATTCCATGAATTCGACGCGGGTGAGGTCCGGATCGTAGATGTCGAAGGACCATTTGCCGTCGCGGCCGATTTCGGGCTCACCGGTGGTCTTGAGGCCGTGCTCGCGGAGGCCAGCGGCGGCGGATTTAATTTGTTCGACCGCTAAGGAGAAATGATTTTGCACGCCGCGCTCCTGTTTGTCCGCGGTGGGCGAGATGTTGAGCATGTATTCGATCCAGTCGGTGCCGTCGGGGACCTGAATCTCCCACCAGTCGTTGTCGGCGTCCTTGAAGCCGCCGTGCCAGTACATACGGAAGCCGAGGAGATCCCTATAAAAGCGATCCTCGGCAGCGCGGTCCTTGACGATGAAGCCGGCGTGAAGCATGCGCGTGCTGATTTGTTCGGGGGGTGCAGTGAACACGATGCGAGGGTGAAGCTGCACGAAGGCGATGGTATTACCTTCGGGGTCGTGGAGAACGCAACGCGCGACGCCACTGATATCTCTGGTGACCGTGCTAACCGCGACATTGTGGGCAAGGAGGTAGCTACGCATCCGGATAATGTCGGGTGTGGCGAAGGCGATTTCGGCAAGCAGGTTCGCAGGAGAGGCAGAGGCCGCTTCTGACAACTGAATTTGCTGGTGGTCGTTGACGATGAAACACGGGCGCGTCATGCCCGTGCAGCCAGCGTTGCGTGGTGTGATGCCCAGAATTCCACTGTAAAACTCAAGCGACTTGCGAAGATCGGCGGAATAGATGCGGACGTGCGCGATGCCGGTGATGGGCGGTCGCTTGGGCTGGTCCTGGGCATTGAGCGGAAGGGAGATAAACGTGGCGGCGAGGGCAAATGCGATGGTTTTCATGGGACTCCCTTGAAAGTTTGGTGCGACACACGATTTTATCTTACGAAGGTGGCCGAGGTGAAAACTGATCATGGATGTTGTCCGGGGTGCGGCCCGGCGTATTCGGAGCAGCAGGGCTTCTGCGTGGGCGTGAATTCCATGAGTTCGACGCGGGTGTCGTCGGGATCGTAGAGGTTAAGCTGCCATTTGCCGTCGCGACCCACCTTGGGTTGTTCGTTGCCGCTCCAACCGTTCTTGCGAAGTTGCTCTTCCGCCGCGTGGATGTCCGGGACTCCGAGAGCCATGTGGTTCATAACGCCGAGAGTGTGATGGTCAGCGTTGGCGGGAACGTTGAGCATGTATTCGATCCAGTCGGTGCCATCGGGGACTTGCATGTCGACCCAGCTGGTTTCGTCGTCTTTCCTCCCACCATGCCAGTAGACGTGGAAGCCGAGAATATCTTTATAGAAGCGGTCCTCCACGTCAGGGTCCCGAACGACGAAGCCGACATGGATGATACGCATATCGGACCAGGACCGCGGAGTGCTGGCGTTCGTCTGCCGCCTAAAGCCGATGCGCTGCCCCTGCGGGTCTATTACTGCGAAGTATTCGTCACTGGAATCTCTCATTTTCAGTATTGGGATCTTCTTCGCCGCCAGGTATTTCTTCATCGCATGCACATTGTCCGTGGCGAATACGATCTCATAAAATAGGTTAGACGGCGGCGTCTTGGGCGCCGTCACGAGCACCAGGTTTTGGCCGGAGCTTAGCTGCATGAAGAAGGGGAAGGTAGTCATCAGCCTCTCCCCACCGATCGAGGACCTTTCGCACCAAAGACAAGCATCCGAGGGCGTACCTTCACCGCTCATGACTCGGGTGTAGAAGCTGCGAGCGCTGTTCATATTTGTAGAATAAAACTGCACGGCAGCGATCCCCGTGATTGGCGGCCTGGGACGCTCCGCTTGGGCGCTGGCTGAAGCGCACAGAATGACACTGGCAAGTGACGTCAACATGCGGTTCATACGCTCACCTCAAGAAGTCGACGACATGGGAGACTTTATTTTGCGAATTTCGTCCAGTCGCTGGCGCAAACGCTGCTCGAAACCCTGATCCGTGGGTTTGTAATAGGTGCGGCCGGCGAGATTCTCGGGCAAGCAGGTCATATCGGTGACTTTTTCATCGAAATTATGGGCGTACTTGTAGCCTTCGCCGTAGCCGATGTTCTTCATGAGGCCAGTGACGGCGTTGCGGAGGTGGAAGGGGACGGGATCGGCTTCGGTTTTGCGGACGTCTTCGATGACGGCGCCATAGCCGGTGTAGAGAGCATTGGATTTCGGCGCGAGCGAAAGATAGACAGCAGCTTGCGCGAGGGCGAGATGGCCTTCGGGGGGACCGAGGAAATCGAAGGCGTCCTTGGCGGCGAGCGTGACGGCGAGGGCGCCGGGTTCGGCAAGGCCGATGTCTTCGCTGGCCATGCGGACCATGCGGCGGGCGAGATAGAGAGGATCTTCGCCGCATTCGAGCATACGCGCGAGCCAGTAGAGGGCCGCGTCGGGATCGGAATTGCGGACGGATTTGTGCAGGGCGGAGATAAGATTGAAGTGCTCCTCGCCGGCTTTGTCGTAACGCAGGAGTCTTCTTTGCAACACGTCTTCGAGGAGCTCCGGGGTGATGGCGCGCGCCTTGTTTTCACTCAGTTGCGCGCTGCGGACGGCAAGCTCGAGCGTGTTGTAAGCGGCGCGGGCATCCCCATTCGCAAACGAGGCGATACGGAAGAGGATGTCGTCGGGAGCCACGATGGATTCGTTTCCGAAGCCGCGTACTTTGTCATTCAGGGCGCGGCGGAGGAGTTCCACTATCTGCGGGGTCGTTAGTGGCTCGAGGACGTAGACCTTGGTGCGGGAGAGAAGCGGTGAAATCACTTCAAAGGAAGGATTCTCGGTGGTCGCGCCAATGAAGATGATATGGCCCGCTTCGACGTGAGGGAGAAAAGCGTCCTGTTGCGCTTTGTTGAAGCGGTGAACTTCGTCGACGAAGACGATGGTGCGATGGCCGGAGCGGGATTTTTGCTCACCCACGGCCATAACTTCTTTGATTTCCTTGATGCCAGCAAGAACGGCGCTGAAAGAAACGAATTCGGAACGTGTCAGACGCGCAATGAGGCGCGCGAGGGTGGTCTTTCCACAGCCGGGCGGGCCCCAGAAGAGCATGGAGCCGAGATTGTCGTTTTCGATTTGAACGCGAAGCGATTTGCCGGGACCGAGAAGTTTTTCCTGGCCAATGAACTCATCGAGGATACGCGGACGCATGCGCTCGGCGAGGGGCTGGTTGGCCGCGGGAACGTCGGGTTCCGGGGCCGGTGGCGGCAGTTTTGAGAAAAGGCTCACGTTTCCTTGGGTGGCCGCACAGCGTCTGACGTCTTAGACGGCTGCGAAGGAACTGACGTTTGGATGACCGACGCGTGCGGCGAGTTCCTTTGGCGAGCGGCTTCGTAAAATACAACTGCTACCGAGGCGGCGGCATTCAGTGATTCGATGCCGCTGGCCATGGGAATGCGGAGGCGCGCGTCGGCGCCTCGCTCGACTTCTTCCGGGAGACCGACGCCCTCGTTGCCCACGAGGAGGGCCACCGGCTGGCACCAATCGACTTCCCACGGAGCCAGCAGAGGCTGATCACCGCGACGCGGTTCGCGGACACTCGAAGCAAGCGTGCGAACACCCGTGACCTTGAGTTGCGCAAGAAGAATCGAAAGCGAAATCCCAGCGAGGATCGGAAGATGCAGAGCGGCGCCAGCGGAGGCGCGCAGAGCTTTCGGCGAAAAAGGGTTCGCAGTGCCGCTGATGCCGGAAGCCGCCGTGGCGGCGCCGGTAACGCCGAACGCGGCAGCAGTGCGTAGGATCGCCCCAACGTTACCGGGATCCTGGACTCCGGCCAGGACGACGAGCAAGGGAGCGCAGACAGAAAGAGGGGAGCGCGCGAAATCATCGAAGGAAGTCTCCCGAGGATGAACCAAAGCGGCAACCCCTTGCGGGTGTTCGGTGTCGGCCAGGCCCTCGAAGAGGCGGTCCGTGGTGTGGAGGATCGGAAAGGCCATTTCGGGTCGGTCTATTATGGAGGAGAGGCGCTGGTGATGGCGTTCGCCGGACTCGCTGAAGAGCACGCCTTGAATGCGGCAACCGGAACGCAGAGCTTCTTCGACAAGTCTGACGCCCTCGACGCCTACGAAGCCGCCTTCCGTGGGCAGTCCGCCACGCAGAGCTATTCGGAACTCCTTGAGCCAGCGATTGTCGCGGCTAGTAAGGAGCACAGGCGCACCAGTGGGGCCGGCGTTACGAGCGGGTTTTCCGGGCGTGGCCATCTCCGTGGAGGGTAACAAATTTCTACCTGCAGAGGCTAACTCTCTCCTAAGATGTCGCCCATAGCGGGGTGGATTTGGCTGTCAGCAGGCTCTTATTGCGCGGGCAACAGGTGTATGGTAGCGTCGCCCAAATAAGGGCAGTGCCGACGGGCGCTGCAGGGTGGCGTCACGACTGCGCCAAAGGCCAAGAAATTGCCGGCTGAACTGCTGCGCGTAAACGCGCAAACTCCGGAGGCGGACCTGCTGCGGTATGCGGCAGATTTTCTGACCCGCGGAAGTGTGATTGCGATTCCCACAGACACCTTCTACGGGCTGGCGGCCGACCCATTCAATCTCGCCGCAGTGGATGAAATTTATCGCGTGAAAGGGCGGCCGGAAACGAGGGCCCTGCCAATTCTTGTGAATTCGATCGAACAAGCCATTCTGCTCGCGCGGGAAGCATCGCGGAAATTCTTGCGGCTCGCCCAGGCGTTCTGGCCAGGAGGACTGACCCTGGTCGTGAACGCCGCGCAGCGCATCCCGCTCAAGGTAACTGCAGGCACAGGCCGCATCGGATTGCGATGGCCGAATAGCACGGTGGTGCGGCGCCTGATCGATGAATTTGAAGGTCCGGTGACGGGGACGAGCGCTAACATTTCCGGGTTTCCATCGTGCGCGAACGCGGAACAAGTGATGAAGCAGCTGGGGTTGCGCGTGCCGCTCGTGCTGGACACGGGAGAAACGGGGGGTACGTTGGCTTCGACAATCGTAGAATTGAACGGTGACACGTGGAGAATCGGCAGGGAAGGGGCGATTCCCGTGGCCGAGATTGAGAAGGCGTTGGAGTAGTGTCGCGTTTCTCCGCAACAGGATGGCCCAGTGGCGAGCGCAATCCCAGCACTTCGGGGCGGGGTATGCGAACCTTAATCAGTCAAAATAGTGCGAGCAATTCGGGACATTTCTGCACTTCACTGCATAAGGCTTTCCTTCTTTCCTGATTCATTTCCACGCGAATCTGGTCCGTCAGCGCGTCTAGGCGAGCGTTGCGATAATGCCCGCGATTGGCGCCGTCCGGCGGAAAGCGCTTCGACGAAAAAGCATATTCAAAAAAGTCCGGATCGGTGTTGGCGCCAACCCGGCGCTGGTAACTGATCTGGAAATTTCCCTTGGCAACGTCGGAGAACAGCGTGGCAAGCGGTCAGCGAGAAAGAGTCGTTGTGAGCTGGGCGTGACCAAGAAGAGAGACAGAATGAAACAATGAGGTAAGACAGCAAGGAAGTAATAAGGAGATGGAACTTGGAGAGGAGGAGGTTAGCGCGGTGGGGCATAGGAGATTTTCCCGAGGATCGCCAGGCCACGGGCGCCGGTTGCGGACGGCAGGTTCGCGGGGCGCTGGTGAAGTGTTTCGTAGGCGAGAAGGGCGAAGGCCAAAGCTTCCTTGGCGTCTTCGGGAATGCCGAGACGCCCAGAGGGCAGGACGTCGATGCCGGGAAGGGCGGCGGCAAGTTGGGCGAGTATTAACGGATTGTGCGCTCCACCCCCGGAAACAATGAGTTGCTGAATTTTTGTTGTGGGTAATACGAAACGATTTAAGGCATCTACGACCGAGAGCGCGGTGAAGATTGTAGCCGCGCGGATGAGATCATTGGGGCTGGCGCGATAGTGGCGGCCGAGGCTGAAGAGCATCTTTAGGTAGGCGTGGCCATAGTATTCGCGGCCCGTAGATTTGGGTGGTGCCAGCTTCAGATAGGGATCGCCCAGGAGATCGTCGAGCAGCGCGGGGAGGCTGCGGCCTTGCATGGCCAGGCGCGCGTTCTTGTCAAAACGCAGGCGGCCTTGTGTGAAATGCGCGACCAGGGCGTCGATGAGCATGTTGGCGGGGCCGGTATCGAAGGCCAGGACCTGCTGTGGCTTGGCGGCACGAGGGAGCACCGTTATGTTGGCGATGCCTCCGAGATTGAGGGAAATGCGGCCCAGCTTCGTGTGGCGGTAGAGAAGGTAGTCTGCGTAAGGAACCAGAGGCGCGCCCTGTCCACGGAGGGCCATGTCCGCGGGACGAAAATCGCCGACGGTGGTGATGCCGGTGCGCGCGGCGATCACTGATGGCTCACCAATTTGAAGCGTGGATGCTGTCGGCGAACCAAAATAGGGAATCGGGCGCCCCTGATGGAAGATGGTCTGGCCGTGACTTCCGACTAAGGCGATCTTCGATAGCGCCACTCGAAAATGCCGGCAAGCGGCGATAGCGGCCCCTGCAAAGAGTTCGCCCAAACGAAAATTCAACTGACTGAGAGCGCCGGCGATGAGGGGGCGCTGTTCGGCGACGCGAAGAATTTCCTTTCGAAGCTCAGGAGGATATTTGACGGAGGCGTGGCTAAGCAGTCTGGCGTTCAGGTTGGGGGGTGCCCCGGAGATGCGCGCCAACGCAACGTCGATTCCATCCGCGGATGTTCCGGACATCATGCCGAGAACGAGCTTGGATTTTCCGTTCATGAGATTTGTTTTTTCAGTTCAGCGAGGAGATTCAAAGCGTCCAGAGGCTTCAATTGGTCGAGGTCCGCTCCACGCAGCTTTTCGAGCACCTGGTGATCGAGTGCGGTGAACAGTACCTCCTGATTGCCGTTCTTGTGCGCAGTGCCGGAGCCGACTGGAGAAAGAGTTTCGCTGAGTTCGTGCTCTCTCTGCTCATGTCTCTTCAAGACCTCGCGGGCGCGTTTGATCACGCTGTGAGGCAGGCCGGCCAGCCGGGCAACTTCGATACCGTAGCTTTTGTCAGCGCTGCCGGGCTCGACACGGCGCAGGAAAATGATCTCGCTAGGCGTCTCCTTCGCGGAGACGTGGACGTTCTTCACCGCCGGGAGAAGGTCGGCAAGCTCCGTCAGTTCGTGATAATGCGTGGCGAAAAGCGTACGCGCGTGGATGTGCTTCTGGAGATGCTCGACCACCGCCCAAGCAATGGACAGACCATCGAAGGTAGCCGTGCCGCGGCCGACTTCATCGAGAAGAACAAGGCTGGCAGGTGTGGCGTGGTTGAGAATGGCCGCGACTTCGCTCATTTCCACGAGGAACGTAGACCGGCCACGCGCGAGATTATCACTTGCGCCGATGCGCGTGAAGATGCGGTCGGTGATGGGCAGCTTCGCCTGACGCGCGGGGACGAACGAGCCGATCTGAGCCATCAGCACAATGAGCGCAGATTGGCGAAGATAGGTAGACTTGCCGCCCATGTTCGGACCGGTGATGAGGAGAAGTTGCTGACGACCGGGCTCAAAGCAAAGGTCGTTGGGAACAAAGCGCTCGCCTTTTTGTCGGAGAAGTTCCTCGATCACGGGATGGCGGCCTGCAATGATCAGAAGCTCACCGGTAGAGCTGAATTCCGGCCGGGAGTATCCGCGATCGGCAGCCAACTTTGCGAACGACGTCAGCACATCGAGCTGCGCCACGGCGGCAGCTGTACGCCGCAATCGCGCCGCCTGGGAGGCCACCGAAGAACGCACATCGATAAAAAGTTGACGCTCAATCTCGAGGATGCGCTCATCCGCGGCAAGGATCTTCCGCTCATATTCTCTTAGTTCCGTGGAAGTAAAACGTTCGGCATTGACAAGCGTCTGTTTGCGTTCGTAGTCCGCCGGGGCCAGATGCAGGTTTGGTTTTGAGATTTCAATGTAATAGCCAAAAATTTGATTGTAGCGAATTTTTAGCGAGCCGATGCCCGTGCGTTTGCGCTCGCGCTCTTCCATCGCGGCGATGATCTGTTTGCTGCGCTGACTGAGGTCGCGAAGTTCATCGAGCTCGGGGTTGTAGCCGCCGCGAATCATTCCGGGATCGGTGGCCAGGGCCGGCGGCTCGTCGGCGATGGCGCGCTCGAGGCGTTCGCGGACATCGGTGAGCTCATCAATTTCCTCATGGAGGTGACGAAGAAGTTCGCTGCCGCCGGCGGGAGGCGGAGTAAGGAAATTCTTCAGCACCGGTAGTTGCGTGAGCGACTTGCGAAGGGCCACGAGTTCGCGCGGCGCCGCGAGCCCCAGGGTAATGCGGCCGGTCAGCCGCTCCAGATCGAGGATGCCTTTGAGCTCCTTGCGAATCTCGCCGCGGACAACGGTTTGCTGAACAAGGTGGGTGACAGCCGCGAGGCGCGCCTCGATGGCTTCGGGATCGATGAGCGGACGGAGAAGCCACGAACGCAAAAGGCGAGCGCCCATGCCTGTAACGGTGACGTCGAGGGCAGCGATCAGCGTCGTAGGACCAGGGGAACGAGTGCTCTCCTCCAGGAAGATGGGTGCGAGAAGTTCAAGGTTTCGAACGGAAACGGGATCGAGCACCAGAGAGTTGCGCAGCTCGTAGTAACGGACACGGTCGAGATGTCGGAGAGCGTCGCCGTTGGCCGTATCGTCACCCCGGGCAGCATTTTCACGCAGGTAATGAACGATGGCTCCGGCCGCCGAGAGGGCTTGCGGGCGATCTTCGAAGCCGAAGCCAGTAAGTTCTGCGACATCAAACTGTTCGCGGAGGAGGCGCTCGGCATAGTCGCGCTGAAAGATCCAGTCTTCGAGGTGTGATTCCACGCCGCCGACGCCTTCAAGGGGGGCTCCCTCGAATAACTGTTGCGGGCGGGGAAGAAGGGTTTCCCTGGGATGCAGAAGCTGGAGTTGGTCGCGAAGAGCGTCATCGGCATCCGCGCCGGAGAATTCGGTAGCCTGAAATTCACCGGTGGAAAGATCGACGAAAGCGAGGCCGACGGGCGAACCTGAGGCATGTTTGGCGACAGATGCAAGGAAATTGTTTTCCCGGGCGTCGAGCAGAGCGCCGTCGGTGGCGGTACCCGGAGTGATGACCCGCACGACGTCGCGACGGACGAGTTTCTTGCCCGGTCCAGGCTGCTCCATCTGATCGCAGATCGCGATTTTGAAGCCGGCGCGGATCAGACGCGCAAGATAGCCTTCGGCGGCGTGGTACGGCACGCCACACATGGGAATAGGCTGGCCCTTTTCTCGGTTGCGCGAGGTGAGAGTGATCTGGAGTTCGCGCGCTGCGATGATCGCGTCTTCGTAGAAGAGTTCGTAAAAATCGCCAAGGCGGAAGAGCAGTAGAGCGTGGGGGTAGCGCGCCTTGATGGCGTGATACTGCTGCATCAGCGGTGTCGTCGGCTCGCTCATTCGTCGCGCGTCAGTGGATAGTCATTCCTTTACGCCTAAGTGCGCCAGGAAGAAAGCACAATCCAGGGCAATCTCGCGCAAATAGTCATAGCGGCCGGAAGCGCCGCCGTGTCCCGCGCCCATGTTGATTTTCAGCAGTAACGGATTCGAATCGGTTTTCAACGTGCGCATTTTCGCAAGGTATTTCGCCGGCTCCCAGTACATCACCTGGCTGTCGTTCAACCCTGTCTTTACCAACATCGTAGGGTAGGACTTGCGCTCCAGGTTGGTATACGGACACCAAGACTTCATGTAGAAATAATCTTCTGCGATTTGCGGATTGCCCCATTCCTCATATTCGGCGATGGTCAGCGGAAGAGATGCGTCGAGCATGGTGTTCAACACGTCGACGAAGGGCACGTGGCTGATGACCATGCGAAAAAGATCGGGGCGCATGTTCGCCACCGCTCCCATGAGAAGGCCTCCGGCGCTGCCGCCTTCAATGACAAGTTTTTCCGGAGTCGTGTAGCGCTCGGCAATCAAGTATTCTGCAGCGTCGATGAAGTCCGTGAAGGTATTGCGCTTTTGTTTCATACGGCCGGCGTCGTGCCACGGCTTTCCAAGTTCACCGCCGCCGCGGACGTGAGCGACGACGTAGATCACGCCACGGTCCAGCAAGCTGAGCCGATGCGAGCTGAAATTGACCGGCACGGAGATTCCGTAGCTACCGTAACCATAGAGAAGAAGCGGGGCAGAGCCATCACGGAGCGTATCGCGACGGCGGACGATGGAAAGAGGGACGCGCGTGCCGTCGGGAGCGGCGGCATGCAGACGCTCGCTAACGTATTGGGCAGGATCGTATCCGCCGAGAACGGGTTGCTGCTTCCGAAGACGTCGTTCGCGTGTGCATACGTCATAGTCAAAGATAGAGCGAGGAGTCACGAGCGACTCATATTGGAATCGCACTTGCGCGGTGCCGAATTCCGGATTTTCCCCGATGGAAGCGTTGTAGGCGGGCTCGGCGAATTCGATGCGATGCGATGCCGCAAGAACAGTTGGGGCGTCCGCGGTCAAATCCACGATGCGAAGATGCGGGAGGCCGCCCTCGCGTTCAAACAGCACGAGGTGGTTCCGGAAAGCCTCCGCGGCAGCGAGCATGACGTCCGGGCGATTGGGGATGATCTCACGCCAGGATTCTCGGCCAGCGTCGGTCACCGGGGCGGTCACCAAGCGGAAAGTGCGCCCTCCGGAATTCGTGCGAATGTAAAACACTCCGTCATTCGCATTCGGAGACGGCCGGGAATGGTGGTCGGGGTAATATTCATGGTTGTCTTCGCGCGGACTGATAAGCCGGAATTCTCCGGTGGGTTGATCGGCACGCAAGAAACGGACTTCGCTGGCCGTATGACTCGCGGTGGTAAGAAGTAGAAAAGCACCGCTGCGCGTGCGGTGTACTTCGATTCGAAAACGCTCATCGATTTCCTCGAAGAGCAAGGGGTCCGGTTCGGTGGCCCCCAGAACGTGCCGGTAGAGGCGGTGAGAGCGTTTCGTGATTTTGTCCTCGACGGTGTAGAACAGCGTGCGATTGTCGGAGGCCCAGGCGACACTGGAGACGCGCTCGATACGCTCGGGAAAGATGGTCCCGGTGCGCAGGTCTTTCATCTGCAGCGTGAATTGGCGGAATCCCGTGGTATCGGTCGAATAAGCGAGCAGGTCATTATCTTCACTGACTTCGAAGGAATCCAATCCAAGAAACGAATGGCCTTCTGCAAACAGATTCAGGTCGAGTAGCAGTTCTTCCGCTGCCCCTTCCCGATCGCGTCGCCGGCAATGGAACGGGTACTGCTTTCCCTCTGCGGTGCGCGTGAAATAGAGATAGCCGCGCAGGCTATACGGAACGGAAAGATCCGTTTGCAGGATGCGCCCCAGCATCTCCTGATAAAGCTTCTCCTGAAATGTCTCGGTGGGCTTTAGCATGGCATCGGTATACGAGTTTTCCGCCTGCAGATAGGCGATGACTTCGGGGTTTTCTTTGTGGCGCAGCCAAGCGTAATGGTCGACGCGGCGATCGCCATGCAAAACATACTCCACGGGTTCGCGCCGGGCCACCGGGGGCTTCGGAATTGTACCCGCCGCAGGTTCCTGGGCTGGCGTCGCGGTATTGGCGTCCGGACTCATGCGCGTCCGCTATACTATCGGAACTCGGCGGCCGGAGAAAGCAGCCTCGGGCGGGTGTGAGAAACCCAATGGCCAGAGAGACTGAAATCAAACTGCGAATCAGCAACGTGCCCGCGTTTCATCGGGCGTTGAAGCGGATCGGAGCTCGCCTCGCCGGCCCCGGAACCTCAAAAGTTCATGAGGAAAATGTAATTTTCGATACCCCGCAAGGTGGACTTGCCAAGCACGGGCAATTGCTGCGGATTCGCACGGAGACGCCAGAATTGCGGGGGAAACCGAAGACGACTGGACCGCAGCAGCGCGTGGTGCTGACTTTCAAGCAGCCGATGGTGCAGCCGGGTGGTGCACAGACAGGAAGCGCATCTTCTGGGTCATACAAGGTCCGAGATGAGATTGAGGTGGAGGTCGCCGAGGGTGAAAATCTGACCAGAATTTTCGAGGGACTGGGGATGAGCGGCTGGTTCCGCTATGAAAAGTGCCGTACCACCTTTCGACTGCCTGCTTCCAAAGCCTGGGCCTTGGGTCTTCTGATTGAACTGGACGAAACACCCATAGGGACCTTTGTGGAACTGGAGGGGCCCGCCGCGGCGATCGATCGAGCTGCCGCGGAGCTGGGGTTTTCGAAGCACGACTATCTCTCGAAGAATTATCTCCGCTTGTACATGGAAGAGTGCCGCCGGAAAGGCGTGCAACCGAGTCACATGGTCTTTCCGAACCGCAAGAAACGCTGCTAAGAGACTTTCGAACAAAAAAACCACTTTTAAAGTCATTCTTTTCTTGACAAGGCGAAGCACGCAGCTTATCAATGCAACTGTGACTGCGGAGCGGTCAGACCACGGAGTGATTTTCCTCTCAATGAGTGCGGGCAGCGAAGTCGAACCTGGCCCTAGTTGGGCCGGGCAGCAGGGGAGCCTGGAGTTGGTCCATCGGCTGAGTGTACAGACGATATCGCGCGAGGCGCAAGCCACGGCGCGCGCGGTCGGATGGGGAGGGCTCACAGGCGGCTAAAGGTAAGTCCATTTGTGTGAGGTACTTGCCCGCGGCCGAGGTTCTTCGGTGTGCGGGTTTTTTGTTGCCGGGATGAGTTCAGCTGTTCGGGAAAGCCCGGAGACGCGCGAGGAGGGCATACGTATGGATCTCTACGCGACAGAATTGATGGGCTCGAAGACTTACGACGCGGCGGGGAATTATGTCGGGCGTGTGCGCGAATTCTTTATCGAGCCCGCGGAAGCACCCAATCGCGTGTCGCATTACCTGCTATCGCGCGGGCACTTTCAACCGCTAGTGGCCAAACACAACCAGATTGCTTCGGTAGCAGCGGGGAAGATGGAGTTGAGTGTCAGTGAACGAGCCCTCGAGCTCTATCAGCCGAATGAGTCGTGGTTGGCGGTTCAGAAGGATTTGCTGGATCAACAGATCATTGATACCCGCGGGCGGAAAGTCGTGCGTGTTAATGACGTCGACCTGACCCCCTTCCGCACCAATGGCACCGTCGAACTGCGGCTGACGCAAGTCGATGTGGGGCTCCCGGGAGCCGTGCGGCGACTGCTCCAGGGAGTGGTGCCTTCCAAGGTCGTGCGCAAACTGCAGAGCAAATTGCCTCAGCGCGCGATTCGCTGGGAGTTTGTGAACCTCGTCGAGCCTGACCCCATGCGCCGCGTGAAGCTGCGCATCACACACGAAAAACTTGAGGACCTGCACCCAGCGGATCTTGCGGAAATCATGGAAGATCTGTCCGCAGCGGAGCGGCAAGGGATTATCGCGTCGCTGGACGAAGAGACCGCGGCTGCGGTTCTCGCCGAGCTGGACGAGCGGCTCACAACGCAAATTGTGGAAAAGCTAGATCCGGAGAAGGCGGCAGATATTCTGGAAGAAATGGCCCCGGACGCGGCGGCCGACCTTTTGGCGGACCTGTCCAGGGAAACTTCGGAAGAACTTCTGGATGAGATGCCTGGCCAGGAAGCTGACGAGGTTCGCGAATTGCTGGAATTCGATCCCGCGACGGCCGGCGGCATGATGAACCCTGATTTCGCATTTGTAGGTGAGCGGACAACGCGGGAGGAAGTTCTGGATTGGATGCGAGGACAGGAGTTGAACTTTGACCAACTGGACACGATCGTTCTGCTGGACAGTTCGGCGCAGTTTTCGGGTACCGTCCCTGTTGCGCGGCTCCTTCTGGCGGCCGCCGATCAACGCATGACAGAGCTGAAGACCGAGCCCCTAGTCAGCCTGCCTCCAAACGCGGACGACAAGGAGGTCTTCGAGCTTTTCGACAAGTACAACCTGCGGATGCTGACCGTAATTGATACAGAGAACCGACCGATTGGAGCCATCACCGTGGACGACGTGGTGTCGAGGCTGGTGAAGGAATAGGCAGGGGTTGCGAGCCGAACGATGAACTGGGACGCCATTTCGTCGAAGTTTGATCGCCTGAGGGCGGGCGACACGGATTTGCAGAAGAAGATCCGTGGGCTGCGCAGGCGTCTGACGCTGCTGTTGGCGGTGATAGGGCCGGGGCTGATCACCTCCAATGTGGACAACGACGCGGGCGGAATTTCCGTCTATACGCAAGCAGGAGCGCAATACGGCTACGCTTTGCTCTGGTCGCTCATTCCGATGACGATCGCGCTGTACGTCACCGAAGAGATGTGCGCGCGGATGGGTGTGGTGACCGGGAAAGGACTATCCGATCTGATTCGCGAGGAATTCGGGTTCCGGCCTACCTTTTTCGTAATGGTCATGGGCTTTCTTGTGGACTTGGCGAACGTGGTGGCGGAGTTTGCTGGCGTGGCAGCATCCATGCAGATTTTTGGGATCAGCAAATATGTCGCCGTGCCTATCGCAGCTATCGTCGTTTGGGTGCTGGTTATTCGAGGAACTTACCGCCAGGTGGAGGTAATCTTCCTCTTCGCTTGCATTCTGTATCTGTCCTATGTATTTTCCGCCATTCTGGCAAAGCCGGATTGGCTGATCGCCGCGAAACATACGGTGATTCCGAATCTTCGTCTCGATTCAGGCTATCTGCTCATGTTGACGGGACTCGTCGGAACCACGATTGCTCCGTGGCAATTCTTTTATCTTCAGGCTGGATTTGTGGAAAAGAAAGTGGGGCCGCGCCAATATCGGCAGGCGCGCGCTGACGTCCTCGTCGGCAGCATAAGCTGCATGGTGATCGTCTTCTTCATCATCGTTTGCACAGCAGCGACGCTCTACGCCTCCGGCCACCGGGACATCACCGACGCCGCACAGGCAGCCCAGACGCTGATTCCGCTTGCCGGTAAAGGCGCGGGCAAGCTATTCGCTTTTGGTTTGCTCAACGCATCGCTCTTCGCCGCCTCCATTTTGCCGCTTTCCACGGCGCATGTGATTTGCGAGGGGCTTGGCTTTGAAGCGGGACTCGACCATAAATTCAAAGAGGCCCCCATCTTCTATTGGCTCTATACCATCCTGATCGTGGTCGGAGCCGGCGTCGTTCTGTTGCCCCATGCGCCGCTTTGGAAGATTTTGATCTTCTCGCAGGTGGGCAACGGGATATGGCTCCCAGTGGTGGTGATTTTTATTCTGCTGCTGGTAAACCGGCGCGACCTGATGGGCGAATACGTCAACACGGTGACTTTTAACATTGTCGCTTGGGTCACAGCGATCGCCATGATCGCCCTGACGGTAGTGCTTACCTACACGGCGCTCTTTCAGCAAAGCTTGCCGCCGCCAGCCTGATGGTAAACACGGCACCATGCCGTTGCGTGACTGCCGAAACGTGTGTTAACTTTGCGGCGTAAAGAGGATTTGCAAGAAAGCCTGCATAGACACCGTGCCCCACAGCCCCACTCCCAAGACGCTGCAAGTCGCCACACCTGGTTCGCTCGGCCCGGTTACACCAGAAGAGGTGAGCCTGCTCGAGAAGCTGGACTTGGCGCGGCTGCCGAGGCACGTCGCCGTGATCATGGACGGCAATGGACGGTGGGCGCAGAAGCGGCACCTTCCGCGAATCGCGGGGCACCGCTCGGGAACGCAATCGGCGCGCACGACCATCGAAACCTGCGCTCGTTTGAAGATCGAAGCACTGACGCTTTATGCATTTTCCGTGGAAAACTGGCGACGCCCCAAGACGGAGATCGACTTCCTGATGGCGCTCCTAAGGGAATATCTTCGCAAAGAGATGCCGCTGATTCAGAAGAACAATATCCGGATGCGCTTCCTCGGGCGCATGGACGAACTCCCTGCCGGCGTGCAGAACGATGTGCGGGACGCCATGGAAAAAACCGCGGGGAACCAGGGCATGGTGCTGTGCGTGGCGCTGAACTACGGGGGGCGCGCGGAGATCGTTGATGCCATGAACGCCATTCTTTCCGAACGCAACGGCCACGGGACTTCCAACAAGATCACCGAGGAGCAGCTCTCGCGGCACTTGTACACCGAAGGCTTGCCGGACCCCGACCTGCTGATCCGCACCAGCGGCGAGATGCGCGTGAGCAATTTTCTACTTTGGCAGATCGCCTACGCGGAGATTTTTGTCACGGAGACGCTCTGGCCGGATTTCAACCGCGCGCGGTTGCTTGAGGCTTTGCTCGAATTTCAGAAGCGCGAGCGCCGGTACGGCGGCATCCGCGAAGGCCAGGCTTCCTCCGAGAAACCGGCACGCGCGGCGGGTCATTAGAATCGATTTCCTTGCCAAATAGGCATCCGCACGTTGAGTCACTGAAACATTTGAGAATGAGATTTTTCCCCCATTCTCAGGGAATGCCCTTCGAATGACACCCGCATTATCCCGGGCCATGTAGGTCCTACTTCTCGTGAGTGATTTATTTCTCGCAATGTGATGAGATGAGGGCAGCGATTGCTCAGGGGATTCCTTCTCTATGACCTGGAAGCGGGTGACGACGGCCGCGGTGCTGATTCCGTTTGCCGTGGGGCTAGCCTTGTGGAGCTCGACGGCAGTCCTGGCCCTGGCACTGGCACTGGTGGTGATGATTGCGTTGTTTGAGTACTTCAGCTTGGGCGATGCGATTGGCCATCGCGCCTACCGCTATTGGACCGTCACTTGCGCATGGATTCTTATTTATGCGCAGTGGTCCGCGGCGATCGCGCCGGACTATGGACTCCCACGGGGGCTGACCATCCACAGCGAGCCATATTCCCTTTTTGAAATTTTCCCGACCGTACAGGGCGTACTTTTCTTGTTTGTACTTGGCGTGGCAGTGCTGACGTTGTGGACCAAACGTCCACTAGTCGAAGCCCTGCCCGCGGCTGGGATCAGCGCCAGCGGATTGATCCTCATTGCTTTTCCGTTGTCGTATGCTCTGCGTCTTCATGGATTGCGGGTGCAAGGCCGGCCCCTACTGCTTTTCGCACTAGTCATAACTTGGGTGGGCGATACCGCGGCATATTTCGTGGGCCGAGCCATCGGCAAACACGCGTTAGCGCCACACCTGAGCCCTAAGAAAACATGGGAGGGAACGGTCGCCAGTTTTCTCGGTTCACTGATCGTGGCGGTCATTTTCGCGCGCTTCATGACGGTGCCGCTGCCGCATTCGCAGCTCGGGGATCAAGGATTCCGGGAGCTTTCTGCCCGGTCATGGAGGCGTGCTTGACCGAATCGACGCACTTATCCTCGCCATTCCGGTTGTCTGGTATTATTGGATATTGGTCTACTCGCCTCGGTCGTAGGTCAGAAGGCTTCCCACCGGCGAGCCTGTATGACCAGAAAAACGGCGACACCCTTTGGCTGCGCTCAGTGCCAGAGCCGCCGTACTCCACGAGGAAATCGAAGGACTCTTGAAACAGCTATCCATATTGGGGTCGACCGGATCGATTGGGCGGCAATGCCTGTCGGTCGTGGAAGCTCTGCCGGACAGGTTTGCTGTTGTTGCGCTGGCGGCTGGCGCCAACCTAGAAGAGCTGATCGGACAGATCGAGCGGCATCACCCGGAGGTCGTCTCCGTTGGGGATGCTAGGGGCTCCGATGAGTTGTCGCGGTTGCTGCGTGAAAAGGGAATCGCGCAGTTCCCTGAGATTCACCACGGCCGCGAAGGGATGTTGGCAGCAGGAACGCATCCCAAGGCGGACATCGTGGTATCCGCTGCGGTAGGCGTGGTCGGCCTGGAAGCGACCTACGAAGCGGTAAAACTAGGAAAGACAGTCGCGCTTTCGAACAAAGAGGTTCTGGTAGCCGCGGGCGAGCTTGTGATGGCTGCGGTAAAAAAAGCCGGATGCGAACTGCTGCCCGTAGATAGCGAACACAACGCCGTGCATCAATGTCTGCGCGGCGGAACACGCGGGGAAGTGCGGCGGCTAGTGCTGACCGCATCTGGCGGTCCCTTTCGAAAAACGCCACTGGCCATGCTGGCAAACGTCACCACTGAACAAGCCCTTGCCCATCCCAACTGGCGCATGGGAAATCGCATCACCATCGATTCGGCCACGATGATGAACAAGGGTTTCGAAGTGATCGAGGCCCGTTGGCTCTTTGGCATGCACCCGGACCAAATTGACGTGCTGGTTCATCCCCAGTCCACGATTCACTCCATGGTGGAATTTGTGGATGGTTCCGTTTTAGCACAACTCGGCCCAACGGACATGCGCATGCCCATCCAATATGCGTTAACCTATCCGGAGAGGGTGGCATCTAATCAGGTAGCCTTGGATTGGCCGAAATTAAAGCGCCTGGATTTTGAGAAAGCTTCGACGCGCCGGTTTCCGTGCCTTCGTCTGGCGCGAGAAGCGATGAAGAAAGGAGGCGCATGGCCATGCGCCTTGAATGCCGCGGATGAGATCGCTGTGGCGGCGTTCCTCGAACGGCGGCTTCCGTTCCTCGGTATCCCCGAAGTGATTGAGCGGGTGCTCGGCCGGACGCCGCGCTTAAGATTTGAAAAGATGGAGGATGTGCTTACGGCTGATGCTGAAGCGCGTCGAATGGCGAGGGAAGAAACACAGCGGCTGGGGGTCAAGGCCGGTGCGGCGTCAACAAGGTAAGGAGAATCAAAGCATATGAATTTGTTACTGGGCGTCGCCCTCGTGCTGGGCCTAATGATCATGATCCACGAGTGGGGCCACTTCATCGTGGCGCGCTTCTTGGGCGTGCGGGTGGATGTCTTCTCCATCGGATTCGGACCGCGGCTGTTTGGATGGAAACGCGGAGCAACGGACTACCGCGTGAGCGCGCTGCCGTTTGGCGGTTACGTGCGCATGGCCGGACAAGATTTGTCCGAAGTTGATTCCAACGACGTGGCTCCCACTGGCGCTCCAGACGAGTTGATGAGCAAGCCACGCTGGCAGCGAGCGTTGATTTCCTTTGCCGGGCCAGCCGTCAATCTGATTTTTCCAATACTGCTGCTCACGGCATTGTTTGTCGCCGTGGGGCTGCCTTACTCCTCCTTCTATGATTTGCCCGTGCAGGTCGTCGCGTTGCCCGCAGACCGAGTAGGACAAGTGAGCCCTTTGCAAGTGGGAGACAAACTCCTTTCCATCAATGGCATCCGGAATCCTACTTGGGAGCAGGCACAGAAAGCCTTCAAACAAACTGCTCCGGGAGAGCCACTAAAATTGGAAGTCGACAACGCGGGGACCAAGCGCAACGTGGAGTTGACTCTGACCACGGGAATGACGCTGGAGCGCATCCTCGGCTATCCCCCGCTTCCGCCGATCCTCGACGAAGTCGCCCCCGGAACTCCAGCGGAACGCTCCGGACTCAAAGAAGGCGACGTCATCCGCGCTGTGGATGGGCAGCGCATCGAATACTGGGGACAGTTCAGGGAGCGGGTGAGCGGCTCGAACGGGAAAGCCGTAAAACTTGACGTGGAACGCAAGGGCCAATTGATCCATGCCGACGTGACGCCTCAGCAAAGCATCGCGGAGTCCGGCGAAACCACTTATCAGGTAGGAGTGGCCGTGCTTGACCCGACCTCCTACCGCCGCGTTTCCTTCTCGGATGGCGTTCGCGATGCTTTCGTGATGACCGGCGAGCGCATCCAGGAGACCATCGGAGTAGTGGGAAAACTCTTCAGCGGGCGTGTTTCCGTCAGGCAGCTTCAGGGCGCGGTAGGGATTTCGCGCGCGGCTGGCGAAGCCGTCCGAAAGGGACCGCTGGCAGTGATTTCGCTGATGGTTCTGATCAGTGTGAACCTGGGCATCCTGAACCTGCTGCCCATCCCTATCCTTGATGGCGGGAACATACTTTTGCTCACCCTGGAAGGGATCCGCCGTCGCGATTTCAGCCTAGCCTTCAAGGAGCGCTTCGTACAAGTCGGCTTCGTGTTCTTGTTGGTCCTCTTCGCTTACGTTATGTACAATGACGTGGTGCGCATGCTCCCGACGCATTCGTGACTCGCGACGCTCGCGCACGAGCGGAGAACTGTAAATGGCTGCTTCACCCTCCCACCGGGTTTCCACCGGCGAGCGCCTCAATACCGCAGAGACAACCGGCAAGATTCAGCAGGCGGTGTCAGCCCGTGGCATCCGCATGACCCGTCAGCGCCGCGTCATTTTGCAGGTGATGGACGACGCGGAGCAGCATCTGGACGTCGATCAGATTCTCGAGCGGGCGCAGAAAATCGACTCTGGCGTGCATCTGGTTACCGTCTACCGCACGATTGATCTGCTCAAGAAGCAGGGTCTCATCGACGAACTGGACTTGCTGCATCTCCGTGGCGACCGGCACTACTACGAAACTCATGGGCCGCGCGATCACATCCACGTCGCTTGCCTGCGTTGCGGCAAAGTGCGCGAATTCGAAAGCCGCTTGTACGAACAATTGAAGGAACAAATTGCGCGCGACTTCCACATGAAGGTGACGGTGTCCCGCACGGAAGTCGGCGGCTACTGCGCCGAGTGCCTGCAGAAGACAAAAGAATAGCGCGGCTTGCCCGGGGCCCTTTCTCGGGCACTCCCCTTAGGGTCCGGTGTCTAATCGGTATGGACCTCCGATTTGAAACTTCACGATCTGCACGTCCCAGGCTTCTCTTCCTCGCTGGCGGTAGCACTGTGGCCGCTGCTTCAACACGTGATGGGCATTGTCTTGCCGGATCTCGACTCCAACCTCAAAACGGGAAGCAGTAGTTGGGATTTGCGCTCGATGTAGGTCCGCGGCTGCTCCTCCGGTGCACGGGATTTCGGGGGGGGGTCAGACCGGCTGGCGGATGGCGCGGAAACGGCGCAGTCGTGAAAAAAATTTATTGGCGCTCCCGATATCGCGGGCGATCTGCGCGCACAATTCTTCGGGGCCGCTGAATTTCTTCTCTTCGCGAAGGCGCTTCCAAAATCGCACTTCCATTCGCTGGGGTGCCGTCTCGAGCTGAGCGTCGAGCAAATGCGTTTCGACGCTCAGCGCGGAACCGTTGAACGTTGGGCGCGTGCCGACATTGGTGACCGAGCGATGGCTGCAGGTCTTCCCTTCAAGAAACGCGCGCGTGATGTAGACGCCCCGGGCAGGAAGCAACTCCTGTTCCGCTGCCAGGTTCAGGGTGGGGAAGGCCAAGCGGCGTCCCATCCCTGAGCCACTGACCACTTCACCCGTAAGAGCGAAGGGCCGGCCCAGAAGACGCGCGGCGTGGCATACGTCGCCTTCGGCGACTTCCCGGCGAATGATGGTGCTGGAGACCACTTCTCCGCGATAGACGACCGGTGGAAGAATCTCGACATTGAATCCAAATGTTTTGCCTAGCTCGGAGAGCAGCTTCACGTCGCCTGCCTGCCTATGTCCGAAGCGAAAATTCTCACCGACGAGAACGGCCTTTACCTGCAGGTTGCGGACAAGAATTTGCTCGACGAATTCTGCAGGGGAGAGCCGCGCTAGATGGAGAGTGAATGGGAGGACCACAACGGCTTCTAGGCCGAGCAGGTTGAACCATTCCATGCGCTGCGCGTTGGTAGACAGCCGCGGCGGCGCTGTCTCCGGTCGAAGCACTTTCCGTGGCGAGGGATCAAAGGTAAGCGCCGTGGCGACCGCTTTGAGGGCATGGGCGCGCTCGACGGTGGCGCGAAGAATCGCTTGATGGCCCAAATGGACGCCATCGAAGTTGCCGATGGCCAGTACGCCGGTGTGGCCAAACGTTGCATAGCGAGACGCCCAGGCCTCGGAGGACGACAAGACTAACAATCTCGTTGACCTCGCACCTGTGATCGCGGGTCGCGATTCTTGTGAATCCCCGCACTCGCGCGAAACCTCATTGGCAGGGTCCGCCTGCACTTCAAATTCGAGGCCGTCGTAGGCCAGTTGCACGTGCGGGTAGCCCTTTCTTCGAAGGCGCTCATTCGTCTCCGAGTGCGGCAGGTCGTGCGCGATGTGCGTGAACCACGCGTGGCGCGGCTGGAGTCGTTGAATGAGCGCGAGCGCTTGCTCGACTGTCTGGTGCATGGGATGCGGGATATCTCGCAGGGCGTCCAGCACCAGATCGTCGAGTCCTTCGAGCAGTGCCATCGAGGAGTCCGGAATCTTGCTGAAGTCGGTCAGGTAGGCGGCTCTCCCAAACCGGAAACCCAGTACTTCCATCTCCCCGTGCAGCATGGGCACGGGAACAAACGGAATGCCGAGAAGTTCAAACCGACTCTGGACGGCGTTCAGCGTTACGCTCGGTACGGTGCTGAGGGTCGGCTTTTCGTCGAAAACGTAAGCGAAGACGCGCCGGATGATGCGAAACGTTTCTTCGTTGCTATAGACCGGTAGCGCTGCTCGCTGACGGATGTTGAAGGGGCGAATATCGTCAAAGCCGAGGATGTGGTCGGCATGCCCGTGGGTCAGCAGGATGGCGTCCAGGCGTTCCAGCCCAACGCGGAGGGCCTGCTGGCGGAAGTCCGGCGTGGTATCAATCACCACGTTCTGGCCGCCACGGGAGATCAGCAGGGAAGGGCGCAGCCGTTTATCGTGCGGATCGTTCGACTTGCACACGCGACAAGGGCATCCCAGGGTAGGAACGCCCATGGATGTGCCCGAGCCGAGTACGGTGACTTTTAGCGAAGCAGAAGGCATGGTGAAAGCGTTGGAACCAATCTTCACGCGGAGTCGGGTCAGACCGCCGGGCGTTTCTTACGAGCGGGCCTTGGCCTTCGCCTTGGCTTTGGCGGTCTCGGCCGCAACCGCCTGATTGATCTCCAGATAGGTCATCTTCAGTTTGCCCAGCAGGTCCAGGAGCAGGTTGTCTTCTTCGGGCGCGAGATTGCCCTTGGTTTTCTCGTGCAGAGCGTCAAGCATGTCGATCAGCTCGCGTGCGGCTTCGGGATCGATCGCTGGCTGGCCGGTGCGCGGGTCGGCATACGCGCCAAGCACCATGGCAGCGTTGCTCCCGAGCATGCGGACGAGATTTTCGAACGCGGGGGCGCGCTTGGGTGTCTCAACCGGAGGCGCAGAAGCAGGCGCTTTTGCTGCCTCGGGCGGTGCGGCGGGAATCTTGGCCGCTTCCCGCTTGGCTTCCCGCTCCTGTTCCTCGACGACTTCCTTGCGCAACTCCCCTTCGGCCGTAAAAGGGCGCCGGTCGATAACGCGGAACGCTTCTTCCTGTTTGTGATCGGACAAGGTACTTTCCTCAGCGATTTGTCGCCCCTGCAGTTTATCACGGGTTGCCAGCTCGAGTCGCCCGGGCCCGAACTTTGAATCTGCGATGCTTGTCAAAGCCGCGGTTGCACCGTAGAGTGGAACGCTTGACGCAGAGCGGAAATAGTCGAACAAGCAATGCTTACACATCAGAAGCGCCAGAAGCAGAAGAAGAAAACAAGAAAACCGCGCCGCAATGGCAAGCCCGTGAAACAGAAACACTTAACGCCGGGCCAGTGGTTTGAAAAGCTCATCGACGTGCAGGCTAGATTGCGCGCCTCGAACGGATGTCCGTGGGACAGAGAGCAAACCCATCAATCGCTCCGAACCTACCTCATTGAAGAAGCCTACGAAGTTCTGGAAGCCCTCGAAAGCAGAAATGACGCCAAGTTTGCGGAGGAGATGGGTGATCTTCTCTTGCAGATTGTCTTCCATTCGCAGATCGCCAGCGAAGAGGGCCGATTCACCGTGGCCGAGGTGATTCGCGAAATTCATGACAAGATGATCCGGCGGCATCCGCATGTTTTCGGGAAGGTACAGGCGAAAGATTCTGTCGAGGTGTTGAGAAACTGGGAACAGCTCAAGGCTGAAGAGCGCCGCTCTAGCGACAAAAAAGCTGCTTCAAAAACCGGTGCAGGCGTCCCCCAGGAAGTCTCTTTGCTTGATGGCGTCTCCCGCGCCTTGCCCGCAACGTTGGAAGGCTTTCAGCTCACACGCAGAGCTTCTCGCATCGGTTTTGACTGGGAAGATATCGGCGGCGTTTTCGAAAAAATGCGCGAAGAAACCGAAGAATTGAAGAAAGCAGTGAAGGAACAAGACCATCTGAAAATGGAAGAGGAAGTGGGCGACTTGCTCTTCTCCGCGGTAAACCTCTCGCGATTCTTAAAGATCGACCCGGAGATCGCCCTCAAGAAAGCCAACGCGAAATTTTCGCGCAGATTCCGCGCCATGGAAAGGCTGGCCCTGAGGAATGGCCGGGAGTTCAAAAACCTTCCGCGTGAACAGATGGAGGTATTCTGGGACGAGACCAAGAAGTCAGAAGGGCAGCCGGGCGGGGCACCAACAAAGCCATGACCCGGGACATCATCGTTCGGAAGTGCGAGGGCCTCGATGATTTCCATCGTTGTGTCGAGCTGCAGCGCGAGATTTGGGGAGAAGCCGACCTGGAAGTCGAGCCGGCTACCATGTTTGTTGTGGCCGCGCATACCGGCGGCGAAGTGCTGGGCGCTTTTGATGGTGACCGCCTGGTGGGATACACGCTCGCGGTGGTTGGCCTGCGTGACCGCGTTGCTTACCTCCATTCCCACATGACCGGTGTGCACAGCGAGTACCGCGACCGCGGCGTGGGCCGCATGCTGAAGCTCTTTCAGCGCAGCGAAGCCCTGGGCCGTGGAATCCGGTTCATCCAATGGACATTTGATCCTCTGGAAGTTCGCAATGCGCACTTCAATTTGAATCGGCTTGGCGCCATCTGCCGGGAATATCAACCCAACTTGTATGGCGTCACGACCAGCCCGCTTCATCGCGGATTGGCGACCGATCGGCTGCTAGTTGAATGGCATCTGGATTCTGCACGCGTCGTTGCCGCCCTCGAGAATCTCGTGAAAGATCCTGTCGAGGCGCCCGCCGTCATCGAATTGCCGGCAGAGCTCGAGCGTTGGCAGCGCGAAGGATCAAGAGAGGTTGGCCTCGTCCAGGCGCGCGTGCGAGAAGAATTTACCAGATGGTTTGCCAAGGGTTACGCAGCAGTTGCTTTACGCATTGGGCCGGAGAACCGGGCGTATCTCCTCGCTCCCTGGAGCGACTTTTAGGAAAGCTCCTTCTGCCGAGAGCTTATGAGAATACGAGAGCTCACATTGCAGGAAGTACGGATGAAGCTGGTGGCCCCGTTCGAAACCAGCATGGATCGTACGGAAGTGCGCCGCATTCTGTTGGTGCAGGCGGATGTAGACGGTGTCATCGGCTGGGCCGAATGTGTCGCTGGTGAGTTCCCGTTCTACAGTCCGGAAACGGCTGACACCGCGTGGCTCATTCTTCGCGGTTTTCTTTGGCCCATGATTAAAGGAAAGGAGTTCGCCTCCGCCAGCGAAGTGTGGGATTTGCTCGCGCGTGTCCGTGGCCACAACATGGCCAAAGCCTCACTGGAGGCTGCCGTCTGGGATGCCGAGGCAAAGCAAAAGGGCTTGCCACTTTCAAAACTCATCGGTGGCGTTCGTGAGGAGATCGCTTGTGGTGTTTCGATCGGCATCAAAGATTCGCCGGACGAGCTGGCCGCCGCGGTAGAGAAAGAGCTCGCTGCCGGGTATCAACGCATCAAAATCAAAATCAAGCCAGGGAAGGACCTCGAGCCGGTGCGCCGTCTGCGCCAGGATTTTCCGCGCATCAAGCTGATGGTCGACGCCAACTCCGCCTACACGCTCGATGACTGGGCGCTCCTCAAGCAGCTCGAAGGCTTCTACCTGATGATGATCGAACAGCCTCTCGGCTGGGACGACCTCTACAGCCACGTCGAACTGCAGAAAAAGCTGGATACCCCGATCTGCCTGGATGAATGCATTCACACCGAAGAGCAGGCGCGCGCCGCCATCGAGCTGGGCGCCTGCAAAATCATCAACATCAAGCTGGGCCGTGTCGGCGGCCATACCGTGGCGCGGCGCATCCACGACCTCTGCCAACGGCATGGCATTCCCGTCTGGTGCGGCGGGATGCTCGAATCCGGAATCGGCCGCGCGCACAATATCGCGCTTTCGACGCTCGCTAATTTCTCGCTCGCCGGCGATGTGGCCGCCAGCAAGCGCTATTGGGAGGAAGACATCATCCTTCCTGAGGTCACCGTGTCACCACAAGGCACGATTCGCGTGCCGACTTGCCCCGGCATAGGATTCGAACCGCGCCTCGACCGCATTGACAAACTTACCGTACGCAAAGAACGGCTGACCTGAGCCGTGAGAGTCGTGACCTCCAGCGGGCGAGCGCCAAGCCGTGCCGTCCTTGCCGCATCGATTGGTCTGGTCATCATTATTTGGGCGGTCAACTTCATTGCTGCGAAAATTGGGCTGCGCTCTCTGCCGGCCGTGACCCTGGCATCTTTCCGGGTCGTGCTCGCTGGCATGGTGATGCTCCCTTTCTACCAGGTTTGCTCGCGGTTGCCTGCTTTTGCCGAAGCGGCCAAGAGCCGACAGCGCAAATTTACCCTCCGCGATCTTTGGACTTTCCTCTATATGGGCTTCTTCGGCGTAATCATGAATCAGGTCTGCTTCACAGTTGGATTGCGATACACGTCCGTCAGCCATGCCGCGGTAATCGTTGGCATGGGGCCGATCTACACGCTGATCCTCGCCACGCTTTTCAAATTGGAGATGGCTACCTGGCGCAAAGCAATGGGCATGGCCATGGCGTTCGCCGGCATTGCGGTGCTGGCATCGGAAAACGGGATTTCGGCGCACTCGCCGTCGGTGTTGGGCGACGGCATCACGATGACGGGTTCGCTCGGTTTCGCGATGTACGTTGTGCTTGGCAAACGGCTCTCAGGGCACTACGACCCTCTCGCCATGACGGCGTTCAGCCACTTTGCGGGAGCGCTGATGGTCCTGCCAGTTGCGGTGTATCGAGCCCACACGCTCGGCTCCGCAGCGCACTGGCGCGCCATCGCCTGGACCGGCTGGGCCGCTATGCTATACATGGCCATCTTCAGCTCGGCAGTTGCCTACGTCTTTTACTTCTGGTTGCTGCGATATTTGGAAGCCTCGCAACTGAGCGCCTTTACTTATCTTCTGCCGGTGGTCGCGACCATTCTCGGAATTCTGTGGCTGGGAGAAAAGGGCTCCTGGAACCAAATGCTCGGCGGAGTGCTCGCACTCGGCGGCGTCTATTGGATTGAATCGGGCCGTGCATCTATCGTCAGAGTTATTGTCGCCCCGTAAACTCCGTTGGCCATAGCCGTTGACGGGGCTTCTCTCCAACCAATACTATTGTTTCAAATCAGCGCTGGTCTCCCGATGACATTCCGGCAGCATTCCTGTGAGCAAGCTGGCTCCTCGAGCGACGGCCGGACGCGGCTGTCAATTTTCGGTAAGAGAGGTGTCCTTTCATGAGAGCCAAGCTCACCATCGCCGGACTGCTGCTGGCCCTGGTGGCCGTTGGATTCTACTGGTATTCGCAGCGCGGCATGAAACTGTCCGAAACGGATACCATTCTGATCGGGGAGTTTTCAAACGCTGCCGGAGATCCCGTTTTTGATGGCACGCTGCGGGAGGCCCTGGGCGTCAGCCTGGCCCAGTCGCCGTCGCTGAACCTGGTCTCCGTGGAAAAAGTGCGCGAAGCGCTGCGTTCCCTGGGGCGCCCTATGGACTCACTCATCATACAAGAACTGGCACCCAGTCTTTGCCAGCGCCTCGGTGCCACGGTCTACTTGACCGGAAACATCGTCAAGGCTGGCAGTGGTTATTCCTTAAGGCTGGATGCTGCGCGTTGCTCGCGCCAAGATTCCGGCGTGAGCACGAAAAGTGAGGCGGCAAGTAAACACGAAGCGTTACACGCGCTGGGGGTGGCTGCGGCCGATCTTCGCGGCAAGTTCGGCGAAGAGCCAGACTCCTTGCAAAAATTCGACTTACCCCTTGAACGGGCCACCAGCGCGTCCCTGGACGCACTTGCCGCGTTCACGGAAGGACGCCGGCTGGCGCGCGAGAAAGGCGCCATCGAAGCGGTGCCCGCGCTCAAGAAGGCTATCGAGCTGGACCCCAAATTCGCTCTGGCCCACTCCAATCTCGCCGTCGCTTACTACAACCTCAATCAGAACGCTCTGGCCGCCGAGCATATCCGCCAGGCTTTCGAATCAGCGGATCGCCAGACCGTGCGCGACCGCTTGCACATCACCACGCTGTACTACGACCTGGCAACCGGCGACGTTCAGAAGGCCATCGCCAGCTACAAAGAGTGGGTCCGCCTCTATCCCCGCGACGACATTGCCAAGGGCAATCTCTCCTCCGAATACTTTTTGACTGGAGACTACGAGCAGGCCGCCACCCTCGCTCAACAGGCGCTCCGCCTCGATCCCGGCAGCGCTGCCTGGTACGAAAATCTCGCCACTGCTTACATCGCATTGCAGCGTCTGGAAGAAGCACAGAATATTTTGGAGCTGGCCTTTGCCCGCAAACTTGACGATCCTTCTATGCACGCGGATCTCTATGCTTTGGCCTTCTTGCGCGGTGAGCCCGCCGCTATGGAACGAGAGATGACCTGGTCCGACGGCAAACCCGGCGGTGAAGATACCCTCTTGGCTCTGCAGGCCGACACCGAAGCGTATGTGGGACATGTTCAGAAGGCGCGCGCTCTCTCCCGACGAGCCGTGGAGGTCGCCGAGAACTCTCAGCTCAGCGAACCCGCAGCCATCTGGCAGGGAATTGCCGCGTTGCGGGAGGCGGTATACGGTAACTTTGAGGAAGCTCAGAAGGGCGCGGATAGGGTTCTGGAGCTCGCACCGCAGAGTCGCGACGCTCAAATTCTGGCCATTCTGGTTTTGACCCGTTTGGGTGCCGTGCGCCGCGCCGAAACCATGCTCGACGATCTGGCTGCGGCCAACGTTTCCAATACCGTTGTGCAATCCGCCTGGTTGCCCACCATACGCGCGCAGGCCGAGATGGTCGGCCAGAAACCTGTAAAAGCCCTCGAACTGCTCGATGTGGTAAAGCCTTATGAGCGAGGGCAGCTCATCGGAAACTTGAGCTATTCGTGCATGATCCCGGTCTACCTCCGTGCCGAGGCGTATCTCGGGGCGAGTCGGGGACCGCAAGCCCTCGAGGAATTTCAAAAATTGATCGATAGCCGTGGAGTGGTAGGCAACTGCTGGTCCGGTGCGCTTGCTCACTTGGGCCAAGGCCGCGCGCGGGCCCGGTCAGGTTCGATGAACGCGGCGCGAATTTCCTACCAGGAATTCTTCTCGCTTTGGAAAGACGCAGACGCCGATGTTCCGATCCTCAAGTCTGCCCGGATCGAATTCGCCAAGCTGAAGTAAGAGCTCGTTTTGCTCCTCGTTATCCCTCAGCGCAATTCGGCTATTCGCCGGCCGCCTTGGTTTTTCCAAACTAAGGTAGCGGCGAAACCAGCCGACCGTGCGCCGGACGGAATCAATCTGGTTATCGCGCTTGGCCCAACGCGGGCCCTTCGTTCGCGTAGCAGTGTGCGTCTGCCACGCGTCCCGCTTTCGTGAGAATATCGACGACCTGTTGTGCTTGCTCCTTCGTCACGCGCCGCCCGGGCCGGACCGGAAGACCACCGACTTCGGGGGAACCCCCGCTTCGATGGCTAAACCTGCCCAATTCCGAATTCGCAGCCAGGAGGATGCCATGAGAACCCCTCGATTCGTGGAACTGCTTGGGATCTGCGTGCTGCCGCATATTACGGATACCCACAACTGGAGAGCGAAGACCCGTCGACGTTCACAGTGTAAACTGTCGGTCGCCCAGGAACTTGGTAGTGGTGGCGCGCGGTGCACTTTGATGGAAGAATAGCGTCCGGCCCAGCGGATGACGAAGGGTTGAGGAGGCCCGACTTTGCCTGGCATTCCCTTGCGAAATGGCGGTTCGGCGGCCCGCATCGCGGTAATTCCCGGCGACGGCATCGGGGCGGAGGTAACTCCGCAAGCGGTCAAGGTGCTACAGGCGGCGACTAGACCAGCGAAACGGCCCATTGAATTTGTCGAGTTCGACTGGGGCGCGGACAAATACCTGAGGGAAGGCGTATCCCTGCCACCTGGTGCGGTCGAGATGTTGCGCGATGAGTTTGACGCCATCCTCTTCGGCGCGCTTGGCGACCCCCGCGTGCCTTCCAATCAGCATGCCGCCGACATTTTGCTGGGCTTGCGCTCTAAGCTCGACCTTTACATCAACGCCAGACCTGTCGAATTGCTCCACGACCGCCTTACGCCGTTGCGCGACCGCACCGAGAAAGACATCCGCCTGGTGGTCCTCCGCGAGAACACCGAAGGCCTCTATGTGGGAGTCGGGGGCTTCTTCAAGAAAGGCACACCGGACGAAATCGCCGTTCAGGAGGACGTGAATTCTCGCAAAGGCGTCGAGCGCATCATCCGTTACGCGTTCGAATATGCCCGTCAGAATGGGCTGAAGCGCGTCTGCATGAGCGACAAATCGAACGCCATGACCTTTGCCCACGACCTCTGGCAGCGGGTTTTTAAAGAAGTCCGCCAAGAGTATGCGAATATCGAGTCACGCCACTTGTATATCGACGCCCTGGCGATGGAGATTGTCCGCGAACCCGGCCAGTTCGACGTCATCGTGACCTGCAATCTTTTCGGCGACATCATCAGCGACCTCGGCGCGCAGCTTGCCGGTGGGCTGGGCCTTGCGCCGTCAGCCAACATTCACCCCGGCAAGACTTCGCTTTTCGAGCCGGTGCACGGCTCCGCGCCCAATATTGCCGGGAAGGGCATCGCCAACCCGTTGGGCTCCGTCCTCAGTTCGGCGATGATGCTGGAATTTCTTGGTTGGAGATCGGAAGCGGCGGCGCTTCGCACGGCGGTGCGGGCAGCTCTCCGCGAAAACTGCGTGACGCCCGACCTTGGTGGCAGCAAGAGGACGGCCGAGATGGGCGACTGGCTGGTGGCCAAATCTGTCGAAGCTCTCACCCAGCAGCATTAGATCTAGAGTCTGCCCCTGGCCGCTGGGCCGCGGCTCTTACCATGTCGGGCCCGCTGCAATTTCAAATCTCAACTTAAAGTAATACTTGAACCACACGACAGGCGGGTCTTTCTAACGGCGCCGGGCCAACGTGGTCAAGAGCATCCCTAACAGGAACCCTCCAATGTGCGCCCACCAGGCCACCCCTCCCGAAGGGCCGCCTCCCAGCGCATTGATCCCTGATACAAACTGCATGACATACCACAACCCAAGAAAGATCACGGCGGGTACGGGCAAAGGGAAGATAAAGACCAGGGTAAGAATTCGCGCCCGGGGATGGAGCAACATGTAAGCGCCCATCACTCCGGATATGGCACCGCTGGCACCCACTGCCGGGATGCTGGACTGCAGATTGAATAGCACGTGCAGAAGACCCGCTCCGACCCCGCAGACGAGATAGAAGAACAGATATGCTATGTGCCCGAAAAAGTCTTCCACGTTATCGCCGAAGATCCAGAGAAAGAGCATGTTTCCGGCGATGTGCAGGAAGCCGTAGTGAAGAAACATGCTGGTCACCAGCGGCGCGAAGGAGACTTCAAAGCTGGCGTGTCCCGACAGGAAAGCAGGAAAACGAGCGGGAACCGTGGAGTACGACAAGAGCAGGGCTTCATAGGCCCGGCGCGGGAGGGTGGCCTCGAGGCCGAGCTCGTAAATAAACACCGTGATGTTGGCGAGGATTAGCGTGACATTGACAAAGGGATAAGTGCGCGATGGGTTGAGGTCCTTGAGCGGGATGAACATGGGTAGAGGCCCGCAGCAGAGTAGCGAAACGCGCGGAAAATGGAAAGGGCGGGGGAATGGTTTACTGCGTCCGATAATGTAGGTGTGCTGGGTACGCTAGTTAACAGAATAAATTCTTCTCCGTAATTGCCTTCGTCCACGGTCTTTATCTCGCCCCGCGCAGAAGGAGCCGTTCGCTTCGAAGGGAATCCTATCCCCTTCGACCGTGCTCGGCGGCATGGTATTCTCTGAAATTCTCCACGCCAATATTGCACGAGGATGTGCGCGTGTGGTAATTACAATACTTCTGCGTGTGCGCGCGTTTCGGACGGAGTACGGTAGTTTGTCCGGCGCAGCGTCGGCGCGCCGACTGCTCATGCCTGCGCGGGAAACGGAAGCCATCATCCTGAGGACATTTCCCCTGGGCGAAGCGGATCGCCTAGTGAGCTTTTTTGGACGTTCGTCGGGGCGGGTGCGCGGCGTGGCTGCCGGCGCCCGGCGTTTAAAGAACCGCTACGGATCGACGCTCGAGGTTCTCTCTCACGTCCAGATTTGGTACGTTGAGAAAGAAACCCGCGATCTGGTGCGCATCGAACAAGCCGAATTGCTCGAGTCCTTTCACAAGGCTCAGAGCGATTACGGTCTGAGCACCGGGCTCGCCGTGATCAGCGAGATCTCGGAGCTTATTCTGCCGGAGCATGAAGTCTCCGAGCCCATGTTCCGTCTGATTCTGCTGGCCGCCCGCGAGGTCGAGCGCACCGCAGATTGGCATTTGCCATTGAGCTACTTCGCCTTTTGGACCGTGCGGCTGGGCGGTTGGCTGCCGCGCTTTGACCGCTGCGTTGCTTGCGGCACGCCGTTCGACTCGAAGCCGGCCTTTTACGACGCACATCAGTCCGGCCTGTTTTGTGAGAAGTGCCGGCGTGCCGGAATGAAGCCGCTGGACGCCGAGGCGCGGGGGCTTGCCGAGCGTTTCGCCGGCGAGCGACTCGATCGGATGACGTTTGAGAAGTGCATAGAAACCGGCGCTGGGGAACTGCGCGAAGCTGGCTTGAGCTGGATCGAGCATCACCTCGAGCGGCGGTTGAGGACGCGGGAACTTTTGGAGACCACTTGAAAGCTAAAGTAAAACTTGAGAAAAAACCGAAGGGCCTTACTTTCCAAGATCTGATTTTGCAGCTCTCGCAGTTTTGGGTGAAGCAAGGCTGTGTACTTCAACAGCCGTATGACATGGAAATGGGCGCGGGCACGATGCACCCGGAAACTTTCCTGCGCGTGCTCGGCCCGCATGCCTATCGCGTCGGATATGTGCAACCCAGTCGTCGGCCCGCCGACGGCCGTTACGGCGAGAACCCCAATCGTCTTTACAAGCATTCCCAATTTCAAGTCATCCTCAAGCCCTCTCCGGTCGATGTCCAGGACATCTATCTGCAGAGTCTGGGGGCCATCGGCATCAACCTCCAGGAACACGACATTCGTTTTGAAGAAGACAATTGGGAATCCCCGACCCTCGGCGCGTGGGGCATCGGCTGGCAAGTGCTGCTCGACGGTCTCGAGATTACGCAGTTCACCTACTTCCAACAGAGCGGCGGCATCGACCTCGACCCCATCTCGGTCGAGCTTACCTACGGACTCGAGCGCATTGGCGCGTTTCTCCAAGGCACGGAGAGCGTCTACGATCTCCGCTGGTCCGCGGACGTGACTTACGGCCAGATTCGACTCTTGGAGGAGCAGCAATTCTCCGCATACAGCTTTGATCGCAGTGATGCGTCTGCCATTCGCTCCGAATTCGAATTACACGAGAAACAGGCCAAGGAACTCCTCGATGGCTTCCAAGGATCGGAAGGGAAGGACCGCGTCCGTTACCCGCTGCTTGCTGCTTACGACCATTGCCTCAAGTGTTCGCATCTGTTCAATCTGCTGGATGCGCGCGGGGTGATCTCCACGACCGAGCGTGCCGCCCTGATGGCCCGCGTGCGCACACTCGCCTGCCGCACCGCCGCGGCCTACCTTGTACAGATGGGCGGCTCCGCGCCGCAGCGCGAGGTGCGGGCATGAAGGCAGCTCCCGTAGAGAAACGCGTCGAACTCCTCTTCGAAGTCGGCTGCGAAGAAATCCCCGCCGGGATGCTTCCGAAGGCCGAACAGGAGCTGCGCACCAACATCGAAAAACTCCTCATCGCCGAGAATCTATTTGACGGCGTATCGGTCGAAACCTTCGGCGCGCCCCGTCGTCTGGTCGCCTGGGTTCAAGGACTGCGCGCCAAGCAGCCCGATGTGGAG
>WNFP01000851.1_pt1 | contig 44651 bp, 37 predicted proteins | sample 5400201 | NCBI WGS metagenome assembly WNFP01 (sample SAMN13153355, study PRJNA577476) | soil metagenome | isolation source: 115 cm saprolite under Madrone tree | place: USA:California | collected 2016-06-14 | reverse complement strand
AGCACAGCATCGTGCTCTCCTACCGCATCGAGGAAAGAAGAGAGCAGCAACTCGCGCGAGGGGTGTGGTCCGCCCAGAAAGTCCGCAAGAATATTTTCTGCCCGCGCGCGTTCCCATTCCTGGCGGGACAGGCGCGCGGGGTAGAGGAAGGCGCGTTCGGGCATGCGCCGGTCAAGCAGACCTTTTTTGTAAAGCAGGTCGAGCGTGGTCATGACCGTGGTGTAGGCCAGCGGACGATCCATTTGCCGGGCAACATCGCGGACGTTCGACTCGCCGCGCGACCAGAGAATCTGCATGAGGTCAAACTCCAAACGGCCGAGCCCCAATTGCTGAGCCGCCAGGTTGGAAGGCGAGAGGTGATTCTTGAAAAAACGGATCATCGTCCGGAAACTCACTCCACGAATGCCGCGGGCGGCAAAGGGCATTCTACGCTCTTCTCGAGTCGCAAGAAATCCTAAATTCATCGTCCAAAAAAGACCAGGGCTGCCACAAGATGGCGGCCCTGGTTCATTCGATGATTAACGGTGACCTCTACCAAAAAAAGGAAGGCCAACACTCGATTAACTTGAAAGACGCACGGGGCCTGCCCCGGGTTACAGGGGTCTGATTCTGAAGATGACGTCAAGGGAAGGGCGGACTTGCCGCCCGCCCCTCGCCATAGCCGAAGGTTACCTCTTGGGCGCCCAGGCTGAGGCGACCAGATCGTGGGAAAACGCCGGCGGCACCTGTTTGAAGCAGGCGTAGCGATAGAGTGCCGCATTGAAAATGCCTCCCACGGCGGACATGAAAACAGAGAGCAAGAGGAAGTAAACGAACATCAACGCCAAACCCAAAAGCAGGCCGTTGAGCCCACCGAGGAGAGTGGCGAGGATCACAAAGCCGATGCCGGGCAGCATGAGCAGCATGGACACAAGGCTGAGGCTGAAGCCGCCGATGACTTTTTCTCCCCAAGTGTCGTGGAAAAGCTTGGCGGAGCGCTTCACGGCCTCGATGGGGGTAAGGTCTTCGAAGGCCAGCACGGGGACCACGAAGTAGCAGGCCAGCGTCCAGGCGATGCCGATGATCCGCATGATGATGCGGCCGATCAGGCCCAGACGTTCTTCGAGAGTGCGCAGAATGACGCCCACTGTAGCGGCTACGAGCGCCCACTGGAGAATGGTGCCCTTGCGCTCCCAAGCCAGCTCGAGGCCGTCGCGAAACGTCCAAGTACCACCCATCAAGCGGCTATTGGCGACGCCGACGAGAGCGACGTTGAAGAACACGATCACAAAATAGTTCACCACGTACAAAAAGAACATGCCGGGCAAGAACAACGGCGACTGGTTCGGATGGAACTGTTCGCCGGCAGCCAGGGCCGCGGCACGGGCGGGCAAAAGCAGGAACGCGCCGCCAGTGGCGATAATGGCCGTGACGATGAAGCAGGAAACCGTTGAGAGTACCGGAAACAGCATCAATTGTTTGTCGGAACGAAGAATGGCGAAGCTCTGCTTGACGAGCTGCCAGCTACGAGAGAACTTACCCATCGCACCCTCCCACACAATTGGAAACGACGGACCTGTGACCCAGGAATAGTTTGGCGGCGTGACCCACCGGCTCCAATAGTACGTCCGATGCACTCCTTTGGGACAGGTAATGCTTCCGACAACAGCTGTCCCGCCCAGAAATGCGCAAATCAGCGGAGATGAGTGTCGAACCAGGCGACGGTTCGGCGAATGCGGTCGCGCTGGTCGGCAGGGTTGGCGAAGTGGTGGCCTTCATGCTCGTAGACAACGAGCTGGGTCTCGACGCCGAGTGTTTTTAGGGCGTGCCAGAATTCGTAGGATTGCGGCGTGGGGCATTCGCCGTCACTGTCGCCGACGATGACGAGTGTTGGCGTTTTCACATTTTTTATGAAAGTGATCGGCGAACTTTTGGCGTAAATCCCGGGGTCGTCGTAGACGGACTTGCCGAAGAACGGGATCATCCACTGGTCAATTTTGTTTTCGCCGTAATAGCTTAAATAGTTGGCGATACCTGCGCCGGCCATGGCGGCTTTGAAGCGGTTGGTTTGCGTGACACCCCACATAGTCATGAAGCCGCCGTAGCTCCAGCCGGTGAGGCCGAGGCGATCGGAATCGACGGGAGCGACGCGAAGGGCTTCGTCCACACCGGCGAGGACATCATGAAAATCGCCATAGCCGAAATCACGGACGTTGGCACGCGTGAAGGATTCGCCCTGGCCGAAACTCCCGCGGGGGTTCGGCTGGAAAACAAAATAGCCGGCACCGGAGAGAGCGATGGCGAAGTCCCCCGGATGCGGCCATTCCGACTGAACTGCGGCGCCCGGTCCGCCGTGAACTTCGACAATCATCGGATATGTTTTCGAGGGATCGAAATCGCGGGGATAGACGAGCCAGCCCTGAACGTCGTAGCCATCGTTTCTCCAATGGAGGCTCTTGACTTCGCCCCAAGCTGGTTTGACTCGAGCGTTGCGATGCGTGACTTGCCGCCAGTAACCGATTGGGCCAGCCCAGATTTCCGGTGGATCGTTGAGAGAACTCCGGATGATGGCCGAGGTTGTTCCGTCGCGGGCCAGCGAGAGGTTGGTACCCCAGAGACCACCGGAAACCTGTTCCTGGCCGCGCCAGAGAGGATCGATGCGCGCGCTGACGGGATCGACTGTGGCGGCTGCGGCGTCGCCTTCGATGGATTCGCCAAAGACAATTTTTCCTTCCGGCGTCCAGGTGAGCCAGTTGGCGGTAGCTTTCATGTCCGGCGTGAGATTAGTGGTCTCACCTCCCGTTCGAGGAATCGTGTAGATATCGCCGCCGACGGAAGGTTCGTCGCTCATGAGTCCGGCGATAAAAGCGATTTTCTTGCCGTCGGGCGACCAGACCGGATTCGCAATTTGGAGAGGCGGCTTGTAAATGGATTTCATCAAGCCGGGAGGTCCGGCGTCGAGAGTGTAGAGATTGGCGATATACCAGTTGTTGTCGCCATTGCCTTCGGCGGCGATCACGGCGAAGTGCGAGCTGTCCGGCGACCAGTCGTATTCGTAGACATACATGTCCGCGGAAGAAATTGGGCGGAACTCGCCGCTGGCGACGTCGACCAGGGCAAGGCGTTGTTCGAAGAAGGCGTCCTTGATCTCACCGGTTTCGGGCGTTTCAGCTACGAGCGGACCCGCGGCGCGAGTGGCATTTTCTGTGTAAAGGACGGCGATGGTCTTACCATCGGGTGACCACCCGGGCGTCGAGAGGAGGCCTTTGATGTTTGTCAGTTTCCTTGGAGGACCGCCTTGCCAGGTGGCAACGTAGAGCTCGAGCTGTCCATGTTTTTCTGCGTCGGATAGAAAGGCGATGCGCGTGCTCTCAGGAGACCATGCCACTGAACCTTCAGCGGCGTTTGGTAGCCGTGTCCGGTTTTCAAGAGCATTTCCGGCTTTCACGCTCGCGGGCGGGTGCCTCAGACCGGCGGAAATTTGTATGGGTTTCTGGGTGGAATCCAGGGATGTAACGAAAATCGCTGTGTTCCCAGTGGGCGAGCCGTCCTTGCCGGCGAGGGTTTCGACCCAAGCTAGTTTTTTGCCGTCAGGCGAGATGGCGGCTTGTTCGAAAGCGTGTGCGGCGTAGAGCGTGTCGATGACGTTATCGAGTGCAGAAGCGGATTTTGGCTTCTGCGCCGGCCGCGGCTGACCTTGGATGGCAGGCTTCTCCGTGCTCTTCGCTTGCGCGGATATTTTGCTGGGGCTACACAGAGAAAGAACAAAGACCATCGCAGCGATGCCTTTCAAAAAGTGCATGTCTATCGACCTTTCAGACTGAGATGATGCCGCTGAAAGATAGACCGGGCCGCGCGCGGCTGCAAGGCTTGGATTTCCAATGGCTGTTGTGGTGAGCTAAGTTCCCGCGTAGAATCCGCGCAACTCACCCTGTGGAGGGAATCATGTTTGACCGCCGTGGATTCTTGTCTTCGTTTGCGGGGATTGCGGGCACCGCAGGTGTGCTCGGCTTGTCGCCGAAATGGCATTCGCTGCTGGAACAGGAAGCGCCGAAACTGCCGGATGGCACGCTTTACGGTTCGAACGAAGAGGCTTACTGGACCGAACTGCGCAAACAGTTTCTGATTCCGGCCGACGAGGTTTACCTCAACAACGGGACGGTGGGATCTTCGCCGATGCCCGTGCTGCGCGCGGTTTTCGATGGCTACAACGATACAGAGAAAATGGCGCAGAGCGATCCGGAAGACTATCCGATCTGGGGTTATGGCGCGTGGAACGAATTTCGCGACCCGCTGGCGGAGTTTGTGGGCTGCAAGCGCGATGAGCTGGCGCTGGTGCGCAACGCGACGGAAGCGAACAGTTATATCGCGAACGGTCTGGACGTGAAGCCGGGCGACGAAGTGTTGATGACCGACCAGGAGCACCCCGGAGGCGAGCAGCCGTGGAATCTGCGCGCGAAGCGGTACGGGATTGTGGTGAAGAAAATTACCTTGCCAAAGCCAGTGCCGAATGCGGCGGTGGTGCTGAATCTTGTCAATGATGCGATCACGGCGCGGACGCGCGTGCTGTTCTTCAGTCACATCACCACGGTAACGGGAGTGGTTCTGCCGGCGAAAGAACTCTGCGGGCTGGCGCGTTCGAAGGGGATTCTTTCCGCGGTGGACGGCGCGCACGTCGTTGGAATGATGCGACTGAACGTGCGCGAACTGGGCTGCGATATGTACACCTCGAGTCCGCACAAATGGCTGCAAGCGCCAAAGGGCAGCGGGTTTCTATATGTGCGGGACGAAGTGATCGACCGGCTGTGGAACACCATCGTCACCGCGGGCTGGGACGAGCCAAAGCTGCGCGCAGAGCGCTTCCAGCGGATCGGCAGCTCGAACGTACCGGCGCTCTGGGGAATGCGCGCGTCGGTGCAACTCGCGAATCAGATCGGGATGGAGCGGATTGAACGGCGGCACCGCCAGATGGCGGACTACATTTTGAAAGAGATGGTGCAGCGCGGCGCGGAGTCCTGGACTTCGCCCGATGCGGCGCTGCGGTGTGCGATTGCGGCGGTAAATGTGGCGCCAATACAGATCACGGAAATCGAAAATTGGATGTGGAAGACGAAGAAGATTCGGATCCGGGGCGGCGCGCCGTCCAAGATCCGGCTCTCAACACCGTACTACCTGCTGCGGAAGGATGTCGACCGCTACCTGGCGGCCTTCGAGGAGTACAAAAAAGTGAAAGCGGCCGCGTGAAATCCTGCCGCAGGAAAGACCTCTCCGATAAGATGAGGGCAAGCACTTCTACCTGAGATTAGCAGTGGAAACCTAAAGCGTCGCTTCCTGACCGGGGTCAGAGGAAAGAATGCCGACCTCTCGCAAGATTTTTGTCTTCTCAGCAGTGGCATTGGCTTGTCACGTTGCCGCCCTGGCCCTGCATTCCACGATCGCCAGCAACATCATTGAATTTGTGCTCACGGTGCTCGTGGCGACAGCCTGCTTCGGCGCAGCCGGCAGGGCTGCGGGCTATGCGCGGCGATTCTGGCGTCTGATCGGAGCGGCGTTTGCAATCTATGCGATGGGCCAGGCGATGGCCACTTATTACGACAGCGTTCTCCACGCTTCTTTCGAGGTCTGGTGGCCGAGTGACATTCTGTTTCTGTTTCACGTTGCGCCGATGGCCATCGTCCTGTTTCTGGGGGATGACAGCGAGGATTCGCGCGTTTACCGTTGGGAACGGTGGCTGGATTTCCTGCAAGTCGGGATCGTAGCCCTCTCGGCGTACTTCTTTTTCCTATACCTGCCCCTTTTATTGCCGCATTCGAGAGAATCCATCGATACCCTCTACTGGCACGTGAATACGTGGCGCGGCGCGCTGATCGCGGTCGCGTTTGTTTTGCGGGCGACGCTGACAAATTCCCGGCTGGTGAAATCCCTCTTCGGGCGAGTGGCGATCTTTCTGGTGATTTTTGCCGTTTGCGAAACTGTCTATTTGTACGCGGAGATCTGGTGGCACGTGCCGTTCGGGACCTGGTACGAGTTGCTGTGGACGATTCCCAGGACGCTGATGATCTGGCTGGCAGCGAGTTGGGTTGCTCCGAAAGAACCAGAACCTGCCCTGAAAGAAAGCTCGTCAGAGTCCCTGCTCCTGGCACAATTCGCGCATATCGCGTTCCCGTTGCTGGTGCTGGCGATGGCCACATCGGCGATCGCGCAACAGTTAAAGCTCGCTGTAGTGGCAGTCCTCGTGTCGTTCGGATGCTCCAGTATCCGGTTGCTGCTGAGCCAGCGCGCACAGAGTGAACTTCTCTCGCAACAGAAACAGTCTTCGGAGTCTTTGCGGGCGGCAGAAGCAAAATTCCGCGGGCTGCTGGAATCCGCGCCGGACCCCATGGTGGTGGTCGATCGAGAAGGCCGCATTGTGCTCGTGAATGCGCAGACGGAGATTTCGTTTGGTTATCCAAGGGTGGAGTTGCTGGGACAACCCATAGAGGCGCTTGTGCCGGAGAGATTTCGAAAGCAGCATCCAGGGCACCGAGGAGATTTTTTCCGGCAGCCGCGCGCCCGATCCATGGGCGAGGGGCTGGAACTCTATGGCTTGCGCAAAGATGGCTCCGAATTCCCTGTTGAGATTAGCTTCAGCCTGCTGGAAACAGAGGACGGGCTGTGGGTCTCGGCAGCGATCCGCGACCTGACGGAACGCCGGAAGCTCGAGAACCAGTTCCGGCAAGCGCAAAAAATGGAATCCATTGGAACATTGGCTGGGGGAATCGCGCATGATTTCAATAATCTATTGACGGTCATGTTGAGCTACAGCAGCTCCCTCTCAGAGGAGCTTCCGAAGGATTCAAGGCATCGCCGCGCCGCCGAGCAGGTCCACGCGGCTGCGGAACGCGGAGCAGCACTCACAAGGCAGTTGCTGGCGTTCAGCCGCAAGCAGGTGTTTCAGTTGCGCGTGGTGAATCTGAACGACATCATTCGAAACTTGCTCAAGATGCTGCAGAGAATCATCGGGGAACACATCGAAATCAAGATGACCTTGGCGGCGGATCTGGCATCCGTGAAGGCAGATTCCGGACAGCTCGAACAGGTGCTGATGAATCTCAGCGTTAACGCGCGGGATGCTATGCCTCAGGGCGGGAAGCTGGCGCTGGAGACGCAAAACGTCGGGCTGGACGACGATTTTGTGCGGCAGCACGTGGGCTCGGCGGCAGGGCCACACACGCTGCTGACCGTATCGGATACCGGTGAGGGAATGGACGCGGCGATACTCGGACGCATCTTCGAACCATTTTTCACGACCAAGGGACCCGGACATGGAACAGGGCTGGGCTTGGCTATGGTTTACGGCGTGGTGAAACAGAGCGGCGGGTATATCGAGGTGTGCAGCGAAGTTCGGAAAGGCACTAGGTTCAAGATTTATTTGCCGCAAGCCACGGAGACGGCTGAGGCGGCCGCGAAAAAACCACAGCACGTTCAAAAGCACGGCTCGGAGACAATTCTGCTGGTGGAGGATGATGCCGCGGTGCGTGACCTGGTGCGCTCGCTCTTGAGCGCGCAGGGGTACAACGTGCTGGTTTCTCAAGATCTTCAGGAAGTAGGAACGATTTGCGAACAGCATGCGGGCCGCATTCACCTTCTTCTGACAGATATGGTATTGCCCGGGACGAGCGGTCGGGAGGTTGCAAAGCGAGTTGGTTCCGCGCGTCCCGGGGTCAAAGTGCTGTACATGTCCGGTTATACGGACGACGCGCTGGCGGAAAATCATGGTTTCAACGAATCCTTCGCATTTCTGCAGAAACCCTTCTCATCCATCACTCTCGCGGCAAAGGTTCGCGAGGTTCTGGATGGTGAGGGAATCGACGTGCCATAAGAAACTGCCCCGCCAAGACGACCGCCAGGTGCCGCGGAGAGGCCTGGTGCGTTTCTTGACCCTGTGTGCAAGGGTCGAATACACTAAGGAATTCGATATCAGCCGCTGAAGAGGCTAGTGGGCCGTTCTGCCGTCGCGGATGAAAGAGACTGCACTGCGATTGCGTATTACCTATCGCATGTAACCAATCGCATTTAACAAAGGGGGATTGTTTTGCCAAAGCGCACATTTCAACCGCGCAAACGCCGGCGCGCCAAGACGCACGGCTTCCGCGCACGCATGAAGACGAAAGGCGGCCGCAAGGTGCTGGCGGCGCGCCGCAAGAAGGGACGCCATCAGCTCACCCCCGAATGATTTGGGGAACCCGTTGTCCACGGCAGGCTTGAGGGCACACGGGAAGCTATATCCGCGTGAAGCGAGGCTGGTGCGGCGCGGCGAGTTTGATGCAGTGTACCGCGCCGGAAAGCGCCGTTCGAGTTCCCACTTCACCGTTTTCTTCCGCGCCAATGAACTGCCTCAGAGTCGGTTCGGCTTCAGCATCAAGAAGGCCCTGGGCGGCGCGGTAGTACGCAATCGTATCCGGCGGCGCCTGCGCGAAGTGGTGCGCTGCCACCGGCTGGAGATACCCGCAGGATGGGACATCGTCATTCACCCGAAGAGTTCGGTGGCGCGCGCGGAGTTTGCGGCGCTGACGGCGGATTTGCTGCGCCTGCTGAAAAGCGTGTAAGCGTGGAGCGTTCCATTCCTGTGCGCGCGGCTTTGTTCGCGCTGCGCTTCTACAAAGCGTATTTGTCGATTCTGTTCGCAGGGAGTTGCCGCTTTGAGCCCACGTGTTCGCGTTACGCCTACGAGGCGATTGAGCGATTTGGAATCGCGCGTGGGATTTGGATCGGACTGAAGCGGCTGCTGCGCTGCCATCCGCTCTCGCGTAAATTTGGTTACGACCCGGTTCCGGAGAAATGGGAAGAAATGCCGACGAATTCCGCCGCACAAGAAGTTTTGCACCCTGAGGCGCGCTCGTGAGCGCTCCGCTGCAAAAAGATAAGTTCACGCCGGAGCTGCGGATTCTCGTGGCCTCACTGCTTTCGTTTGGCGTGATCATCCTTTGGGCAAGGTTTTTCGGGCCGAAGCCGCCGGTCCAACCTCCTCAAGCCAACCGCCCGGTGCAGAGTGCTCCGGCAACTCCGGGTCGGGCGACGGCACCGGCCGCGAATCCACCGCAAGCAACGGCGGCGCAAACAACAATGGCCCCCGCCGCTGCGATTGTCGCGGCCAAGAGCGATGCGCAAGAACGCGCAATCGTCGTCGAGAACAGTTTCTACCGCGTTGAAATTTCCAACCGCGGCGCAGTGGTGAAAAGCTGGCAGCTCAAGAACTACAAGGATGATGCCAAACCGCAACGCGTGCTAGACGTCGTTCACCCGGATGCATCGCAGCAAACCGGCGGCTGGCCTTTCTCCGTGGTGCTCGATGATGAGCAGTTACAGAATGCGGCGAACGGCGGACTCTATCAGCTTTCTTCTCCCTCAACCGCGTTGCAGGCGCCGGCCGATGTTGAGCTCACGTGGAGCGATGGCCACCTGGAAGTCACCAAGCAATTCAAGTTTGACCACACGTATGTAGTCCGCGTGGAAACCTCGGTCAAGTTCAACGGCCGGCCGATCACCGCGGGGCTCGGATGGCTTGGCGGATTTGGCGATTTGACGGTGACGAATCCCGCGCCGGTCGAGACGGTACAGACGTACTACAGCGAAGGCGGCAAAGTCTCAACCTTCCTTCACAAAAAGCTGGACGGTCTGGACAAGTGGGGGCCTGGCCTGTGGCAGGGCGGGAAAGATTTCGTTGGCATCGAGGACCGTTACTTCACGGCGGCATTTCTCCCCGCGAGCGGCGCCACCCCGGGAGCGCTCCAGACGCGCTATTGGAAAGCCACGCACACCGTAAAAGTGGAGGGGCAAGAGGCGCTAGAGCCCGTGCCGCAATTGGCGGCGGCGACTTCAACGCAGCCGCTAGCTTTGCGTGTCTATGTAGGTCCGAAAGACTATGACGACTTGAAGAAGATGAACCCGCCGCTGCACGCGCTGATCAATTTCGGCTGGCTGGAATTCATCGCCGAGCCTCTGTTCCACGGACTGAAATGGCTGCACAACTACGTTCCCAACTGGGGATGGGCCATCGTTGTCCTCACCCTGGTAATCAATATGCTTCTCTTTCCGCTGCGCATTTCGAGCTACAAGACGACCCTGAAAATGCAGCGAGTGGCACCAGAAATCAAGGCCATCCAGGAAAAATACAAAAAATATTCGATGCGTGACCCGCGCAAAGCGGAGATGAACAAGGAAGTGATGGCGATCTACAGCCGCGAGGGCATTAACCCCGTGGGCGGCTGCTTCCAGATGTTTCTGCAAATGCCGGTGTGGTTCGGCCTGAATACGGCGCTGCGCTACGCCATCGAAATGCGCCACGCCACCTGGTTGTGGGTCCTGGATCTTTCCTCGAAGGATCCGTTTTACATTCTGCCCGTGTTGATGGGCGTTTCCATGTATCTGGTTTCAAAAATGACGCCGATGACCGCGACGGATCCGCAGCAGCAGGCCATGATGAAGATCATGCCCATCACCATGGCAGGCATTTTCATGATTTCCCCAATTTCCAGCGGTCTGGCAGTGTATATTCTCACCAGTAGCGTGGTCGGTATCGCGCAGCAGTGGTACCTGAACCGCACGCATCCAGTGCCCGCGCCTGCAAAGCCCGTGCGCGGGAAGAAGTCTTAAACAAACATTTTTTAGAGAGGCGGGGCTGCTCACAGTATTCGAACGCCCGATGGCTCAAGAACTCATTCGCGAAGGAAAACTGGATCGGCAAGCGGCGGTCGAAGCTCTGCGCCAATTCTTGGAAAATATGGTGCGCGTTTCCGGGCTGGAGTTGAAGGTGAGCGTGCGCACCGTCCCGGTGGGGAGCGCCGTCGCAGGAAGCGACGCGGAAGTCCTTGCCGATCTGGACGGCAAGGACAAGGAGATCCTCCTGGAGCGCGGAGCGGAAGTCCTGAAAGCGTTCGAACACCTCGCTTTCCGCGCGTTGCGGCTGGAACCTGCTTACCATGAGAAAATTCACATCGATAGCGGCGGCTACCGCGCGCTGCGATTCGAAGAACTGAAAATGACGGCACGCGTTGCCGCCGAGCGCGTGCAGAGTTCCCGCCAGCCGTTCCGGCTGAACCCCATGTCCTCGCGCGAGCGCCGCATCGTGCATCTGGCGTTGAAGGACATGATTGGAATACGCACGGAAAGTGTCGGAGTCGGCGAAGATCGCCAGGTCGTTATCCATCCGGCGGACCCCAAACCTCCCCGGTAGCTTCTTTTTTCAGACAAGTGAGGAGTACGAGCGCGAATTCCTGTCCTACCGCGTGACCCAGCCTTGCGACAGAACGTTGCCTTCGGCGCCAAAGCTCACCCGATACGTGAAGGATGCGGGACGGCCCGGGCGGGCCCGAGGAAACCGCAAATCGGAAATCTCAACGACCGCTACATGGCCTTCTTTGTGGAAGCGCGTCACGGGGAATCGCGAGAACCATAAAACCTTCTGCACTTCGGGCAGCCGTCTAGCCACCTCAATGTAGGAATTCGGAGGAGCATCGGGGAAATAGTGGTGCTCGAGTGAGAGCAGATTTCCGTCGTTAGCGGTTTTGTCGGCAAGGTCCATACGCAGTTCGTAGACGCCGCGCTCGGTTCGAACTAACCCGTCCCAATGCCAGAGCGATGGCGGGAGCGGCAGGGCACCGATCGATTCGACCTGCAAGTGGTCGAGCACAGCGAACTTCTGAATGCGCGCGAGCGCGACATGGTGCGCGTAGGCCGTCGACGCCACGTAGAGTAGAGCTGCGGCAAGACCGAAGCGATTCCAATTGTCGCGCTGGATTTTTACGCCCCAGCCGAACCGCGCCGGCAGGAGAATCAGCACGGCAAAAACGACCATCGCGCCAAGCACGACTCGATCAGAAATCGGAGCACCGGCAATTTCGCCAATTCGGGCAATGAGAAACGGCGCCGGCAGGAACACCAGCCACATTCCAACGGCGCGCCGGTTCACTTTTTCTGGATGGGAATAAACCCATGCCAGCAATTGTGGAACGAGAAGAATCGCGGTCAGCGTGAAATCCACAATGAAGACGAGATCCCAAGCGGGGCGCGACCAGTCGAGCGGCGACCAGATCATGGTGCCAAACGTGGTGACCAGGTCAAGCAGGATGTGGCTCAATATGCCAACCGCGTAAATTGCACCCAGCGCCGCAAACGATGGCGCTTCCCATTTGCGCCAATTTGCAAAGGCGCGCGTGATCCCCGCAAGGAGCAGCGTCCATAGCGGAAGCAAGACCAGCGAATGCGTCAGGCTGCGATGCCACGTGACGATGAGCAACTTATCGCTCGAGAGAAAATCCCGGATGACGTCGGAATCCGGAAAAATCGCGCCGAGCATCAGCGACCAAGTAATGATCCGCCCGCGGTTCATCGGGCTCGCGGCGAACATGTCTTCGCCGCGGAAAACGGCCTTCCCAATCAATGCGCCGGCGATCCCATGGGTGATCGTATCCATCGTTCGTTTCTAGCCGACGGAGAGCAGCGGGCCAGTCTTGGTCACAACCTTGCCGATGCGGCGGGCGGAGACGCCGTGTCGCTCGAGAGCGCCGATGGAGGCAGCCGCAGATTCAGCCGAGATCGCGATCAGCAAGCCGCCGGAGGTTTGCGGATCGAAGAGAAGATCGCGGTATTCCTGCGGGATGCCCTTTCGGAAACTCACGCAATCGCCGACAAAATCGCGGTTATTCATCAGACCGCCCGGGAGGAAGCCGCCGCGTGCGGCTTCAAGGGCCCCGGGGAGATAAGGAACTGCCGAATGATCGATCTCGAGGGATACGGGCTCGATTCCTCGTAGAGGACTTCCGAGTGCCATTTCCCGGGCGTGGCCTAACAATCCGAAGCCGGTAACGTCGGTCAATGCGTGAATTGGAGATTCCGCACCGGACTTGTTCTGAATCTCTTGCAACGCTTCGGCCGCGGCGCGGTTCAGCTCTGCCATCGAAGCAGCTGCCCCCTCGGAGGAAGCTGGTGTGGCGCGGTCTTTCTTCAACGCCGTGGAAAGTACGCCCGTCCCGATGGATTTCGTCAGCAAAAGAACGTCGCCGGCGCGCGCGCCGACATTTCGCCAAATTCGCTGCGGATTGATAATCCCCGTGACCGCATAGCCGAACTGAATATCGTCATTGCGAATGGAGTGGCCGCCGATGACGCTGCACTTCGCTTCCGCCATCTTTGCCAGACCGCCGCGAATAATTTGTTCAAGAATTTCCGGATCGCCCTGGTCCGGAAACCCCACGATCGAAAGCGCGGAAACGGGCTTGCCGCCCATGGCATAGACATCGCTTAGCGAATTTGCGGCGGCAATCTGCCCAAAGGTATAGGGATCGTCCACGATCGGCGTAAAGAAATCGACCGTCTGCACCATCGCCATCTCGGGGCTCAACAGATACACCCCGGCGTCATCGTTGGTATCAAAACCAACGAGCACATTCCGATCAGTTGGCCGCGGTAAACGGCGCAAAATGGAATCCAGCAACCCTGGACTCAGCTTTGCCGCTCAACCCGCTGCCTTGACCATGGCCGTAAGTTTCACGGTTTGGGTCAAGCCGCACCTCGCTGTAAAAGCCGATTGATTATAGCGAGGTATAGCGGTTCGTGCTTGCGGCGCGCAATTTGGGCCAATGAGCCGATGGCCTAGCGGCCGTGGGTTTGTACCCAAGCGGCGAAAGCGTGCCACGCCGCTGTCTTGCCAATGGGTAACCGCACTTGTTGGACGAAAATGAGGAACGTGCTTGCCCGAAGGGTAGCGCGATGAATCTTGCGTGTGGACCAGTAGTCGTAAGCCGCCAGGACAAGCAGAAAGGCGTAGGTAAGGAAGGCTGCTACGGGCGCGTTTCTGTAAACGAAGTCGATAGGCCAGCGGGCAACGGCTGCGATCAGGAGAGCCGTCGTTGCGACAAAGATGAGGCGTTTATGCGCGGGGGGACTCGAGCGAGCGCGAAAGGCGAAAAAAATCAACGTGGCAAAAATCAGCATATCCGTGAGGGGAATGATGTAGAAAAATTGCGGGTCGCGCCCCGCGGGACCGGCGGCGCGGACGAGAGAATCGGTGGCCGCAAGGGAGCCGAGGATGATCATGAGACAGGCCAAGCAGAATCCGGCAATGCCCAGGCGGCGGTGAATATCCACTCGGCCCGCGGAAACCAGCGACGTTTGCGTGACGAGCAAAAGAATCCAGCAGGAAAATGCCGCGCCGTGCAAGTGAATGATCAGACTGGGAAGCGGTGCCCCGAATACCCCGGCAAAATAATAGGTGCGCGCGAATCCAACGAACACGGTTGCCAGCATGAACCAGGCCAGGAGCGAGAAAAACAGATGGTCGTACCGCCGTCCTGGCGAAACGCTCGCGGATTTGGCGGGAATACTTGCATTTGCGACTGTTGTAGCCATCGTCTCTCTTTGAACCTGGATTTGAAGGGCATGCGGGAAGTCGAAGGAGTGTAGGACAGATTGTTTTCGCATTACTAGCAAATAACTCTCCTTGGCGACGGTAAAGTACTTGCCACCTTCCGGGACCGCTAGCGCTCACTGCACCTGATTGTGCGGTCGGAAGGTTCGACGCCGCAGGACAATTTCGTCGCTTGCGTGACGCGGCTGGAAAGTGTTCTCATTCGCGGATGACCTGGGACATCTGGGTGATCTTCCTGGTGCTCGGCTTGGTTCTTCCGTGGCGCGGGCGCCTGCGCATCAAGAAGCTGAAAGAGATGCCACGCGTCGGCACGATGGAGCGGCTTAGCCTCTACGCCTCGACGATCGCCTTCCAGTGGCTAGCCGTAGCGGTAGTGGCTTGGCGGGCGTGGGCACACGGATTCACGGCGTTGCAGCTTGGCTTGGTCTACCCTGGCAGGATCAGCATTCTTGCCGCATCGATTGTGGGCGCCGCGACGATCGCGACTCTCCAGTGGCTGAACCTGCGCCGCGTGGGGAGAATTCCCGTCGAAGCTCGCGGAGCGCTTCAAGTGCTCGCGGAGCGCGTCCTGCCCCAATCCGCCGTGGAGTTGCTTCCTTATCTCGCGCTTGCGATTACGGCAGGACTTTGCGAGGAGTTTCTTTATCGCGGATTCGCCATGGCGGTCCTCACGCGTGTTGGATTCGAAGATTGGGCCGTGGTGCTGGTCTCTTCGGTTCTGTTCGGGCTCGCCCACAGTTACCAAGGGCGTGGCGGAATTGTGATGACCCTTTTGGTCGGGCTCATTCTGGCAATAAGCCGGATCGTGTACGGCAGCCTCGTGCCGGCGATTTTCTGGCACAGCGCAGTGGATGTGGTTGCCGGGATGGCGGGACCTCGATACCTGACACCAAAAGGTGCTGTCGGCCCGGAAAGGGAGAATCTGGTTCATTAAGGTAAACAGTTACTATTATGACAACAACTGCGCCAGCCCCTGTCTCAGCAGCCGTGATCCGGCGTGCTCTGGGAGAATTTGCGCTCCCTGCTTACGACGAGCAAGTGCTTCAAATTCAGCAATATATGAAGATCCTGCTGGCCTGGAATGAGAAGATAAACCTGACGGCGATTCGCGACCCTCTCGAGATACTGTATCGTCATTTTTGCGAGAGCATGTACGCAGCCGAGGCCTTGCATTTGGAAAATGGTCGGCTCGCCGACGTGGGGTCCGGGGGCGGATTTCCGGGTTTAGCCCTAAAGATCGCTCGCCCCGGCTTGCGTGTTTTTCTGGTCGAGTCTAACATCAAGAAGGTTACCTTTCTCGCGGAAGTCATTCGAGAATTGGGACTTAGGGACGCACAGGTGCTCGCTCGGCAGTATGAAGAGCTCGGGGAAGAAGTCGCTCCGCTTGATTACGTCTGTTCGCGGGCGCTCGGCGAATTCCCTGCCTTCCTTGAGTGGGCGGGGTCAGAACAGATAGCAGCGAAACAGGTTATTCTATGGATTGGTGCGCGCGACCTCCCTGAGCTTCAAAAAATCGCCACTTGGAGCTGGCGCGAGCCGATCCAAGTACCACACTCTCTGCGACGCCTCCTTCTTGTGGGCACGAAGAGAGCGCCGGACGCTAGCCTAGCGACTTGACGGAGCTGGACTTTCCTCACCAAGCGGGTATTCCCGGGAATTCGGCAGTCAGCAGTGTTCCACGTGGAACATCATCTACTGAAGTAGCGCTCTTTTGAGGATCGGTTCACAGCGATCCTTGGTCTTCAATCGTCACGGGTCTTGCGAAGTAGGAAATAGCCAACAACCGGGTTTCCGCCGCAAGAGCAACCGCGACGTGTGGACTAAAAGAATTCAGGAGATGGCAAAACGGTGTTCCACGTGGAACAATTCCGACGGGTTTCTCTGTCGAGCAGCTGCGAATGTTCCACCTGGAACATTCTCCTTGCCGAGCCTGATTTTCACTGCCACGCACTGTTCCACGTGAAACATCTTGCATCCCGAACCGCACTTTGCTAAATTTTCGCTCGCGGGGGAACGTTGGCCCGAATCATAGCCGTTGCGAACCAAAAAGGTGGGGTTGGTAAGACCACGACTGCGGTGAATCTAGCCGCCTGCCTCGCCACCGCCGAACAACCTACTCTCCTCATTGACTGCGACTCCCAGGCCAACGCTACCGCTGCTATTGGTTTTGCCAAGGACCCTTCCCGCCGAACTCTCTATCACGCACTGATTCTCAACGAGCCTTTCGACAAGATCATCCAAAAGTCACAAGTGGAGCGGCTGGATGTCGTCCCGGCTGACAAGAACCTCGCCGGCGCAGCGGTCGAGCTCGTAAATGCGGAAAACCGCGAACACAAGCTGCAGGCCGCATTGAAAGCCCTGGACGATAAGTATCGATTCATTATCCTGGATTGCCCTCCAGCTTTGGATCTTCTTACCTTAAACGCGCTGGTAGCTGCAGGTGCCGTGCTGGTTCCCATTCAATGCGAATACTTGGCGCTCGAAGGGGTCTCGGAATTGCTCGATACGTTGATGCGCATCCGGCGCACTCTGAATCCCAGCCTTGAAATCGAAGGAATCTTGCTTACGATGTACGACGAGCGGACAACGCTTTCCCGGCAAGTTGCCACGGATTTACGCAGCTTCTTTGGAACACAGATCTTTCAAAGCGTAATTCCGCGCAATGTGCGGCTTGCGGAAGCACCTAGCTTCGGAAAACCAATCATTTATTACGACATTCATAGCAAGGGCGCAGAAGGCTACTCGCAGCTCGCCCAGGAGGTCATTACCAATGCCGAGAAACGCGCTGGGACGGGGGCTCGGAGCGCTCATTCGGGAGCCTGAGCCGAAAACATCGCCCGCACCCTCACCGACACAAACTCAAGCAACAACTGCAAGCGGGGCCGCAGTCGCACCTGCTCGCGAGGGCACCTATCCTGGCCCACAGCAGGTTGACATTGACCTGATTGAGCCTAGCCCGTACCAGCCGCGCACACGCTTTCGGGAAGAAGCTCTCGACGAACTAGCGCGTTCGATTCAGGCTAGCGGGATTATTCAACCCTTGGTTGTGCGCCCAATCGGCTCGCGGTTTCAGCTCATCGCTGGCGAGCGCCGCTGGAGAGCCGCGCAACGTGCGGGCTTGAGCAAGGTTTCCGTAATCGTGCGGCAAGTTCCGGATGCAATCGCGTTAGAGATGACGCTGGTTGAAAACATCCAGCGTGAAGATCTGAATGCCATTGAAGCCGCGCGCGCGTTTGAGCGCCTGATGGAGGAAGCTCAATTAACGCAGGAGGCCGTGGCTGAGCGCACTGGAAAGGATAGGGCGACTGTGGCAAACGCGATTCGCCTCTTGAAGCTGGAATCAAAGATTCAAGACTGGATTGAGGAAGGAAAATTGAGCGCAGGGCACGGCCGCGCCTTGCTTGCAGTGCCGGATCCGCAATTGCGAATGCGCTATGCACAGCGGGCTGCTCGTGGAGGATTGACCGTCCGCCAAATCGAACGATTGGCTTCGCGGCGCTCACGGGGCGCTCATGCACAAACCGAAATCCAAGTGGACGCGAATATACGTTCGGCACTCGATGAGCTTCAGCGGCACCTTGGCACCAAAGTGCTTCTCCACCAGAAAACGAAAATGCGTCCGGGGCAGCTCGTGCTCGAGTATTATGACGAAGCCCAGCTTATGGGCATCTATGATCGCCTGATGAAATAACTGGTTGGGCTTCGGGGGCACCTGCCCTTTCGTTCAGTCGCTTCATTCGACAACTCGTCCTCTCAGTTGCGTTGACTAATTCCTGAGTACAGCTAAAGTAGAACAGTCTCTAACTTGGGGGAATGGATATGGCATGGAAGTGGCCCAGCGCAGCAAAGAATGGCGCCAGCAGCGAAGAGTGGACAGGATTCATCGACCAGGGTGTGACGCTCGAAGGAACGCTCACGGTCACTGGAACGTTCCGCGTTGATGGCAACGTGAAGGGCAACATAATTTCGGAGCAAACAATTATTCTCGGCGAAGGCGCAAAGGTCGAAGGTCAGATCGAAGGAAATCGTGTGGTGATTTCCGGACGCTTCGATGGCGTGATCTTCGCGAAGGGCCGCGTTGAAATTGAGGCCAAAGGTGTGGTGACGGGAGAGGTTCACGCGCCGTGTATGGTCATTGATCCCGGCGGTATCTTCGATGGCCGCTGCCATATGCTGGGGTCTTCCGAATCCGCTGCAACGATGACGATTCCGATTCGCGCTGTCGGCAACGGCTAAGGTAGTTTGGAATATTTGCCGGGCTCTCGGCAACACCTGCCAAGAAGCACCAAGCCTCAAAGGCTCTTCATTTGGAGCAATTTGCGAAGGCTACTTCAGTTCTCGATCTTCCTTTAGATTTCTGAGCTGCGGTGCAGAAGACCCAAGGGCTTTCTCCGCCGCCTGAATTCCTGCCTGAATATTTGAATCCCATTCCAAATGCGGCACTTTGGAAACGGTGGCCGCTTTGTAATAGCGCAACGCGTCTGAGGGCCGATTGAGCTGCTTCAGCGCAAGACGCCCCGCCGAGAGCAGCGCGAGAAGCGCGGGCCGCTCCGTCGGATACGTCCTCGCCAGGCGCTCGTACTCGTTCATGGCCAGTTCATAGTTCTGCTGGCCTTCTGCAATGCGGCCCAGCTCGAGCCAGGTCGCCGCCGGCATGCGATCTCCGCCGGCGTTTGTATATTCTTGGTAGTCCTGCCAAGCCGCGTCGTTTTCCTGCGCCTTCAGATGCAGCTGACAGAGCTTGATAGTGGAAGTATAATAGTTAGGTACGTCATTCTTTCGCCAATAAATTTGCGGAAGAAGTCTGTACGCCTCGAGCGAATCCGGGTTCGTTGTCACATAGCCCTGCAGCAAGGCGAGGGCTTCGCCGAGTTTGCCCTTCTCCATCTGCTCCGTTGCCTCGACCAGGGTGGGATCCGCAGTCCACGACACTTTTGCCTCGATCGCGGCATTTGCCTTGTGTTCCAGACCGGAATACCGCAAGCCCAGCGCCACGGCCGCTCCGAATACGAATCCACCTACGTGCGCCCAATGGGCAACACCCGAGTATTGCCCGGAGACTGCGCCTGAAAAAATCTCCATTAGAAGCCATAGGGGCAACAGCCAATACGACGTTGCCTTAAACCGGATGCCTTTTCCAAGGGCGAGATTCGAGAGGCTGCGCAACCCGAGCACCAGCGCCACTTCGATTTTGGTTTTCGGGAACCGGACCATGAAAGCACCCATCAGCGCCGCCACGGCTCCTGAGGCGCCCAGCGTGGGTATGGTGCTTCCATGGTTCACCCAGGCATGAACCATCAGGGCTGCGGCTCCGGCCAGAAGGTAAAAGAGCGGATAGATAATGCGGCCCCAGGTGTCCTCGAGGATGGCTCCGGCGAGCCAAAGGAACCACATGTTGCCGATTAAGTGTAACCAACCCCCGTGAAGGAAATTCGCAGTCACATAGCTGATACCGGAGGGATGGGCGGGGACAAAAGCGTATTTTTCAAGAAACTCGCCCTTCTCGAGGCCAGCCCATCGTTCGGCCAGTGAATCCATTTCCTGCTGGAGAGCCGCAGGGTCCTCGATCATGCGCATCCGGGCGTCCCAGGCGTCCGCGACATCGCGCGTTTGCGATTCCGCTTCCTTCCACGTGTCGGGGTTTCTCTTCTTGAAGCCAGTGACGAGTTCCCCAACTTCAGGGGAGAGCGTAAGTTCGGGATGCGTCGCCGCAAGAAGCAGAATGTGTGCGCGAACTTCGGTCCGCTGCGGATTCTCGGTGTCAATTTGACCGCGCGTGGCCAGAAAGGCAACGAGATTGAGAGCCACCAGGGCGATGGAGATGACCGGCCAGCGACGGCCTTCCATGTTTTCATGGCGCAACGGAATCAGCATCGGACAACCCCTTCCGATCGAAAAAGCTTGGGAGGAATAGCTCAGCCGAGTCTAGAAGCGGAATCTCCGCGGTGTAACTGGCCGTTGGGACAGGATATAGCCAAGTGATAAACGCCGACCGGCTGCTAGCGAGAGATTGGCGCTGATCACAGGAAACCGCTCGAGAACAGGCTATCCCGCCGCCCGGGTTGACACGTTCCAGAGGGCCGTCTATCGTTCGAAAGAGTCGGTTGCGAGGGATCGCGGATGAAGATTCTTGTGTTGGGCGGCGGCGGACGCGAACACGCGCTGGTGTGGAAGCTAAAGCAAAGCGCGCGCGTGGAAAAAATCTGGTGCGCTCCCGGTAACGGCGGCATCGCGGCGGACGCCGAGTGCGTGGCCATGGACGCTGGCGATGTTTACGCCGTCGTTGCGTTCGCGCAGAAGCATCGACCTGATCTGACCATCGTAGGACCCGAGCTGCCGCTCGTGAATGGCGTGACCGATGCATTTCGAAAGCGAAACTGGGCCATTGTTGGGCCTTCCGAGGAAGCAGCGCAGCTTGAAGGAAGCAAGATTTTCTCCAAGCAATTTCTCGTGCGGCACCACATTCCCACCGCAAAGATGTGCGGCACCTATGACTAGACTCTGGAGGGAGAAGAACTCTCCTTTATCATTCTCACCGATGGAAAGCAGTACGCGCCCCTCGTACCGACGCGGGACCACAAGCGCGTCTTCGATGGAAATCAAGGCCCGAATACCGGAGGCATGGGAGCCTACTCGAGTGACGAATTGCTGCCCAATGGTCTTCGGGAAACCATTCGCACAATTATTGTGGAGCCGACGCTCGAAGGCCTGGCTGCAGACGGAATTCACTATCAGGGTTTCCTATACTTCGGTTTGATGCTGACGAAGTCCGGTCCTAAGGTCTTGGAGTTCAATTGCCGGTTAGGCGACCCGGAAGCCCAGGCAATTTTGGCACGGCTGGATTCTGACTTGACCGAGATTCTGGACGATGCTGCTGCCGGCCGGCTTGATCCGTCAAAGCTCCATTGGAAACAGGGGGCCAGCGCCTGTGTTGTACTGACATCCGGGGGCTACCCCGGGAAGTTTGAGAGCGGCAAGCGCATCGAGGGACTAACCGCTATAAGTGATATTAAGGGTGTGAAGGTGCTTCACGCTGGCACCAAACTTCAAGGCCAGGCTATCGTAACCAACGGCGGCAGGGTGATCGGCGTTACGGCAGCAGCGGCTAGTCTCGAGGAAGCCTTAGCCTCCGCTTATGAGGCCGCTTCGAGAATCCACTTTGACGGAATGCACTACCGAAGAGACATTGGAGCGCACTCCACCAGCTTCAGCGCTGCAGGAGACTAAAGGTTGTGGCGCAGGTGCAGAACCTTTTTCGTGCTCCAAAGAAGCACCTTCACATGGAAGAAGTCTCTGAAGTCCGCGCAATCGGCGACACCGGGTTTGAAGGCTGCACCCACGCACGGCCTGGAAGCAAGCGCCAGGTCTTGCTGGTGGATCGCGAGACTTTGGAAGCCATGGACCTCAAACCCGGAATCATCCGCGAAAACATCACTACGGATGGGCTGAACGTGAACAGCCTGCAGATTGGGCAGTTGCTGCGCGTCGGCGGGGCACGACTGGAAGTGAGCGCGATTTGCACGCCGTGCGACCAGATGGAGGCCATCCGTCCCGGCCTTCGCAAAGAGCTATGGGGACGGCGCGGCATGCTGTGCCGTGTTCTCGAAGGCGGAGTAATCCGGCGCGGCGACCCCATCGAAAAACTCCCCGAGAATTAAGGCTTGGGAGCTCGCCGGAGCGTCGGCGCATCGGGCGGGCGGTTCTTGTCTTCCTGAGCCTTTTCGACGGGTTCCTCAGGTGGGACCATCCATTCGAAACCGCGCCTCTCGTCCATCGTGCCAAGAACGAACGTCTCATTTCCGGCGATCAATGGCAAGACGGCGCGCATGAAATCGGCGGAGTCGACCGGCCCGGCTTTTTGCGCCTGGCCGCCGCGAATGTTATCGAACACCTTGGCGAAGCGCGGCTCGCCGGAACCAAGATGCGTGATGTGCGGGTCGTTGCCCTGGATCAGCTCCGTTAAAGTTGGACCTTTTGCGTCCGCCGGATAACGGCTTTCCACAATGGTGCGGGGAGCATGTTTTTCCGGCGGATAGAGCTGTGTAAAGCGCGGCCGCTGAATCCGCGTCTGCCAATAGTCGCCGCGCGTGGCGATCTGTTCCTGCTCCATTCGATACTCGACGACCCATACTTCGGGGCCGTAGTCATTGGGAGCATAACCAATCATCACAATCTGAAAGACCGGCTCATCAGGAGAAAAATCGACTTTGTGATGAAGTTGCGCGACGAGCGGGCGAAGTTTTTCAAGAAAAGCGGTGCCGATGGTCTCCAAATCCGTCTCGCCCTCGCCGGGAGCGGCCTGGTAACGCGGGTCAGCCCGGGCAACGTGCTGAAAATTGCGATCGAGCCGAATGGGCCTCGGGTCGGCTGGAATGCGCCATTCGGAAGCTCCAAAAAGGATACCGATGTGCGTCGCGTCGAGGTCCATCACGCGCGGTGGAATCGAATTTCGTTCTACCGGCTGATTGATGGCCGCAAAAACGATGACATCTTTTGCCACGTGGACGATGGCGCGGCCGCCCGCTAGATTTGCGACAATTTCGTCTTCGTGCTGTTCCTGTGCATCGACGACAGGCGCGGACATGCCGAGCGCGCCAAACAAAAAAAAGAGCGCGATTCGCCGCAATAATGCCCGGCGATAAGGCGGAAAAACACTTGGACAGCGTTCCCGCACGCCCCGTCTGTACTCTCCTCGAATTGAGAGTTTCTCCGGAAGCTTCATTCCTCACGCCTCATCCGGGCAAGAACAGACCACTCTCCTCACACTATCACACCAGATAAGCGAAGGCGGATTACGATTTCGACAGAACGGCGCAAAATCTCGCTTGACCGCCCAATCGGCTTCGCGTTCGAATACAGCATCGTGTGGTTGGGCTCTTGTTAGTGTCACGGAGAGCAAACATGTCATTCGATCCCAGTGGTACATCTCTAAACGCATCAGCGCCGCCGGCGGCGATGGATCCTCGTATTCCCATTATCCTGCGGATGCGGCGCGGCGCGGGATGGTTTCTGACCATCGCGATTCTCTCCGGCGTGAATTCCGTCTTGCAGCTGTTTGACCTAAAGATCCATTTCATCTTTGGCCTGGGGATAACGCAGGTCGTGGATGCCGTCGCGCGTGGGATGGGGCAGGGCGGACCAATTGTCGTCATCGTTGTCGACGGCCTCTTTATCGTTATGCTGATCCTTTGCTCCCGCTGGGCAAAGACGGGTTCACAAGGGGCCTTCCTCGGCGGCATGATCGCCTACGCGCTTGATGGCGTGTTGCTCCTGCTTTTCAGCATGTGGCTGGATGCGGCCGTGCACGCCTACGCCCTGTGGATGATCTGGCAGGGCTACACGGCGTCGCGGGAGCTCGCTCAGATAGAACAAGCCGCGCAGCCGGGACTGTCGCAGCCGCGGCTTCCCTGAACATGGCCACCAAGATTCGCGGCATCGAGGGCATGAAGCACGGTGAGCTGGATTTTGAGATCCAGCGCGGCGCAAAGTTCGTGCTTTTCCACTACTGCATTTCCATCGTTATCCTCACTTTCCGGCGGCCTTCGGATATTTATTTTCTGCGGCAAGGCGAAAACCCGGTGGTCAAAGGCCTGCCCTTCACCTTACTGTCTCTGGTCGCCGGTTGGTGGGGCATCCCATGGGGGCCGATTTACACCATTCAGTCTGTCTACAACAATTCGCGCGGCGGCAAAGACGTCACAGAAGCCGTCCTCAATTCACTGCGCGCGCAAGCCGCGCCGGGGCAGCCTGCTTCGCCCATTCCGCCCGTGAGCTGAAGGAGCAGGGTTCCTCGCGACCGCCACATCGAGTAAACTATAGATTCGAATCTTTGCTGGTGGATACGGTATGGGTCTCAGAAAACTGAAAAACATCAAGCACAACGGAAAATCGCTGGCGGAAATTCTCCAGGCGCACGAGCGTTTTTTCAGCGGGAAAGACGGCGGCGTGCGCGCCGATCTGACCGGCGCGGACCTTTCTCACGCTGACCTGACCGGGGCAAATTTGACCGGCAGCATTCTCCGCAACGCTAGCCTTGAGGGAGCGGACCTGCGCAAAGCAAAGCTTCCCGGCGCCGATCTCTCTGGCGCAAACCTCCGCAGAGCGGATCTCCGCAATACGGACATGACCGAAGCGATTCTCCCTGGCGCTGATTTGACCGAAGCGCGGGCCAGCGGAGTCGAGTTTTTCCGCTGTGACCTTTCGAACGTGAATTTCCAGCGCGCTCATCTTCGCAATGTGAATTTACGCTTGGCAAATGTGAACGGCGCGAAGTTTTCCGGCGCCGATATGGGCGTGGCCATTTTGCGGGAGACGGATTTGACGGGCGCAGATCTTTCCGGAGTTGACCTCTCTACAACGCTCTTGCCAAAGGGCTATTCGGCGCCGCAAGCAGCAAAGAAGAGCGCTTAAAGCCACTCTAGGCCGCCCCTGGATAGCAATCCGCGTTTTGACGTGGTAGCCTCTCGCCGAACAAGACAAACCCCTTCGTGAGTCCTGTGGCCACTTCCGTTGCCCAACTCGACCGCTCGACCGTGCGCGAACGCGTGCTGGAAGTAATTCGCGGCTTGCTCGAGGAACTAGGCAGCCAGGGCGCGCTGCCGATGCTCAGCGCCGCTTCGCAACTCGACCGCGACCTGGGTCTTGGCAGCCTGGAGCGTGTGGAACTGCTTGCCCGGCTGGAAACGGCGTTCCACATACGTTTGCCGGACCGTGTCGCTTCCGAAGCCAACACTCCGGAGGATCTGGCGCGTGCGATTCTGACTGCTCCGGGATCAAACGCAGAAGACGACGCCGGATCTGCATTGCGCGCTTCGGTGACTGTCCAAAAGCTTCACCGCGCAGTTGCCGATGAAGGAGTGTTCGCCGCTGAAACTCTCATTGATGTATTGCGCTTTCGCGCGGCGCACGACACCGAGCGGTCTCACCTCTTCGTCACCGAAGACAGTGACGAAGGGGAGCGAAACGTAAGTCTGACTTTCGGCGAACTCTACGCTGCCGGGAACCGGTGTGCCGCTGAGCTGGCGCGGCGCGGCGTGTCGGCCGGCGGGCGCGTGGCGCTGATGCTGCCGACTTCGCGCGCCTTCTTTGTGACTTACGCAGGAATTCTTCTCGCCGGAGCGATTCCCGTCCCCATCTATCCGCCGTTTCGCGCCGACCGCATCGAGGAATACGCTGCACGGCAGTCGGCGATTTTGAACAATGCGGAAGTTTGCCTGCTGCTGACATTCCGCCGCGCGGAAGCCGTCGCGAAATTGCTGCGGCCGCGCGTGCGTTCGCTCTCGGGAGTCGTGGACGCGGAAAAACTAATTGAGGCGGCCGACAAAGCTCCGCCGCCGTCGCCTGGCGCGCTCCCGTTGCACGTCACTGGAAGCCGCGTCCGCCAGGGCAGCGAAATCGCTCTGCTGCAGTACACTTCCGGCTCCACGGGCGACCCCAAAGGCGTCGTGCTGACGCACACAAACCTGCTCGCCAACATACGCGCAATTGGCGAAGCGCTGCAGCTCGGGCCGGATGACATCGGCATCAGCTGGCTTCCGCTCTACCACGACATGGGCTTGATCGGCGCGTGGCTCACGTTGCTGCATTTCGGCACGCCTCTGGTGGTGATGTCGCCGCTTGCTTTTTTGACGCGCCCGGAGCGCTGGCTGCAGGCCTTTCACAAACATCGTGGAACGATTTCCGCGGCGCCGAATTTTGCTTATGAACTCTGCGTGCGCAAGATCGCAGACAAAGATATCCAGGGCGTGGATCTTACTTCCTGGCGCGCCGCGCTGAACGGCGCCGAGCCGGTGAATCCGGAGACGCTCGAGCGATTTGCCGGGCGATTCGCAAGTTACGGCTTTCGGCGCGAGGCTCAGCTTCCCGTCTACGGTTTGGCGGAATCCTCGCTGGCGGTTACCGTGCCGCCGCTGAATCGCGGGCCCCTGGTCGATCGCGTAGAACGCGAAGCGTTTGCCGCACAAGGGCGCGCCGTGCCCGCCGCGCCCGATGATGAAACGACAATCGCGTTCGTCTCTTCCGGGAAAGCTCTGCCGCGCCATGAAGTTCGCATCGTAGATGAACACGGTGACGAAGTTCCAGAACGCACGGAAGGATTCCTGTGGTTTCGCGGCCCCTCGGCGACCAGCGGCTACTATCGCAACTCCAAAGCAACGGAATCGCTCTTGCCGCAGGGCCCGGCAACAGCCCCGGACGAATACGCTTGGGTAAACTCCGGCGACCGCGCCTATCGCGCCGAGGGCGAATACTACGTCACGGGTCGCGTGAAGGACATCGTCATCAAGGGCGGACGCAACTTGTATCCACATGAAGTCGAGGAACTCGCGGCACGCGCCGAGGGAATTCGCAAGGGATGCATCGTCGCCTTCGGCTTGAAGGATGAAGCTTCCGGCACGGAAAAAATGGTCGTTGTGGCAGAGACTCGCGAACGCGATTCGGCGCGGCGCGCGGCTCTCGCTTCGGCGGTGACGGACCTTGTGTCCCGCGGATTGGGACTGCCGCCGGATCGCGTGGAGCTGATTCCGCCCGGAAGCATTCCGAAAACTTCCAGCGGAAAATTGCGCCGCGAAGAAACCAAGCAACTCTATCTTGCGGGAACTCTTTCCGCCACCCGTGCGCCCGCATGGCTGCAGATTGTGCGTCTGGGAACAGGCAGCACCATTCGCAACTTCGGGCGCGAGATGCTTGCCGGCGCAAAGCGCGGGCTCGAAATCCTTTACGGTTTGTACTTCGGCGTGGTGTTCCTGCTTTGGATTGTTCCAACCTGGGTGATGGTGCAATTCATTGAGGATCACAAGAAAGCGGGACGCTTCACTTCTTCGGCGCTCAAAGTGTTATTCGCGCTCGTCGGATGCCGGGTGCGTGTCGTCGGCAAAGAACACATGGAAACGCCGGGCGCAAAGATCTATGCGTCGAATCACACGAGTTACTTCGACGTGCTGCCGCTGATGCTCGGGTTGGGTGTGCCCTACCGGTTCGTCTCGAAAATGGAAGTCGGCCACATGCCCTTCATAGGCGCCTTCCTGGACCGCATGGGACATTTCAAATTTGACCGCACCGATCCGGAATCGCGCTTGCGTCAGGCTCAGCAGATGGAAGAATTTCTGCGCAATGGCGAATCTGTTTTTATCTTTCCGGAAGGCACATTTACGGGCGAGGACGGCGTGCGTCCTTTCCAGCTTGGCGCTTTCAAAGCCGCCGTTGCAACAGGCGCGCCAATCATCCCCGTGTCTCTTGCCGGGACGCGCCGGTTTCTGCGCGATGCCACATGGCTGCCACGGCCGACTGGCGTTACCATCACGCTTTCGCCGCCGATTTATCCAAGCACGGCGGCAAATACTAGCAGCTCGCCTGATTTATCGGACTGGCACGAACTGATTCGTTTGCGCGACGCCACGCGCGCCGCGATTGTTCGCCACGCCGGCGAGCCTCTGCTCTGAAAACTATCAGGGGTGTGGACTACTTTAGTGTCCCCTTGTGCAACCTCGCGTCCTCCTCCTGCATCAGATACCCAAACGAGAAAAAAGTGCGGATTAGTGCCTACCTGCCTTGGGCATGCCGCAAACTCGGGGGTTGTAAAAGCCGTTTCCTGGCCCGCGAGCAAAATCTAATCATTGCGGAGGTTTTATGAAGCTCAGATTCATTGTGTCTTTGATTGCTCTTGTGACTGTTCTCGGATTCTCAACCAGAGCGCAGGAGCTCCCGAAGATAGATGCATCCGTCAACTACAGTTATCTGCGCGCCAATCCTGCCACTTCGGGGCTTGGCGGCTTCAATCTGAATGGTGGCAGCGCGGCAGTGTCCTATAATTTCCGGGATTGGCTGAGCGGTGTCGCCGATTTCGGCGGCTATCACGTCGGTAGCGCCGATGGCGTGAAGGTGGACGATCATATGCTGACGTATCTCTTCGGTCCGCGCTTCACCTATCGGAAATATCGCCGGATCTCGCCCTTTGGCCATGTCCTGGTCGGCGCGGCGCGTTCCGGTTCGGACGTGTTTGTCACTTCCAATTCCCACACCGCGTTTGCTACGGCGTTCGGCGTTGGCGTTGACTGGAACGTGCGCGACCGTTTCTCGATCCGCCCGTTGCAGTTCGACTACCTGCTGACACATCTGCCGGAAATTGGCAACGGTAACAACCAAACACAGAACAATCTGCGCGTCTCCACGGGAATTGTTTTTCACTTCAAATAATTCTTCCGCTGGAAATTTAGAAAGATCGGTTGCCCGGTGCAGGCAGAGGGGCCGCGTCCAAGGCAGGCGCTGCCCCTTGCACCTTTTCGCGAGTCATCAGTGCTGCATGGTGTAAACCACGGTGATGTAAGTATCAATCTCGACGGCCTTGCCGTTCAGGTATGTCGGCTTGTATTTCCATTGTTGAACTGCTTCTCTCGCCGACATCAGGAAAAGTGGATCACCGGAAACTACTTGGAGCGACTGAATAGTCCCGTCTGTTCCGATAATGGCCCGCATTTCTACACGGCCTTCGCGGTGCGTCTGCTTGGCAAGCACCGGATATTCCGGTTCGACGCGGCGAATCAGCATCGCCGGATCGATCCTAGTCACATGTAGGATGCGGGGCGCTTCCGCTCTTGTATCAATATATTCTCGCCTCGGACCACTCCGGTTCGCATCGGCGATAGGAATCAAGTCCCCTGTTCCACCGGGAATACTTTGCCCAATTCCATCGATCGATGGTTCGTTTGCTTCATCCGTGCCGGAGGCATGATCGCGCATCACAATTGTGGGTGGGATATTGGGCGGCGCGCAGAAATAGCATGGGTTTTGCGCGGGGTGGCGACGCGGCGGTTCGGCAGCAGTGTTGTGTGAGGTGTTGCGGTAATGCGAATAAGGAGGCATCGGAGTAACGATAGTGAGGCTTATATGCTCCGCTTTGCCGAAGAGCGGCAAAAGAATGAGCACAGCAAGCGCCGCACACTGTAACAGGACAGAAATGGCCAAGGCGCGGCGGCGGATTCGGCGTTCTCGTGCGCGCTGCTCCGCGTTGCCTTCGACGAGGCAGCCGCGTAAAGAACCAAGACCTTCTTCGGACACCACTTCTGAAGGCTTTTTGGGCTCGGGCGACATCTCACACCTCCACAGTTTTTTCTGCGAGCTTCCGCCGCTCTGCTGTACGCAGAACGGAACTACAGAAAATTTTGCGGCGCCGATTTCCTGGGGTTGCTCTAGATCTCCAGGAGACCGGCGCCGCGCTCGCAGGGATGTGAGGTTGCGCGCGTCCTCACTGCGTTGGACACCAGGCCTTCGCACAAGTTCCCGTCGCCCCTCCCGGATAGCCGCCTTACGCGGTTGATAAATTGACTCAGCGTTGCGGAAATATCAGTAAGTCTTTTAAAATAAATAAATTACAGGCGCAGTATCCGGCCGACACTCTGGCGCATCTTATCGTTTGTGGACGTGGATCTGAGGAGGAAGGCTCCCATGGACCGGCACAACCCCGAAACTGTTGGTGTGCGCCGCACCGGCTGGGCTGCTCTGGACCGCGATCCGCAGCAGGACACGGTGGAATTCATCTGTCCGCACTGCGGCGCGCGGGACAAGAAAAATGCCCGGCGCGAGCGTGCGCTTTATCATTTCACGGATGGCTTTTTGCAGGACTTGCAGGGCGAAGTGACGCAGTGCCACGCCTGCAAGCAATACTTGCGCGTGGTCCCCATCGTGATGTTGCACGATCAGGATGAAACTCGCCGCTTCGAAGCTGTCTTTTCCGATGAGGATCTGGTGAATTCGCGCTAATTCTCTTGGCATCGCACATAAATGCGGGGCGCCCGCTGCGGTGGGCGTCCCGTCTTTTTGATTCATCTGAAGGTCTTGGCGAACAAGCGCAGTGCCAAAAAAGAGCGGGGCCAGCATCTCGAGGCCCCGCCGGGTAAAACATCTTCATGAATTAGTGGCGATCGTGATCGTGGTCATCCCAATCGCGACCTGTGTGCCAGCGATGGCCGTCTTCATCCCACCAGCGGTGGCGTTCGTTCCAGCAGCGTTCCCGCGCTTCATGCAAATCGTGGCGCGCACGATCGGCTTGCCGGCTGTCCCACCCGTGGTGTTCCACGGCTTCGTGCAGTCTGTGGTCCGCTCTGGCGATACGCCGTTGGCAGGCATCATAACTTTCCGCGGACGCCCGCGGCGTGCCCGCGAATGCCAGCATGCCGACAAATGCTGCGGTAGCCAGCGTGGCCCTTCGGAAAAACTTCTTCCCTCCCATTTGCAGCGTCATAGTTTCTCCATCCTCCCTAATTTGCCCCGACTGGGATGGGGTCACAACCTGTCCCACCTATAAAACACCTTCTGAGGGAGAATGTAGCAAGCCTTTCGCCGTATCGTAAGTCAATGAAACGACAACAGTTATCGTCATATATCGCTCAGTACGCCTGTAAAAAGGAGTCCGCATCCATGTGATATTTCTCCAGCCCCGCCCGGATGTGGTCGAACGCTTCGTCCACCGTGTCTGCAAACTGCAGCATCTTGTATTCGTTTTCGTTGATCGTGCCCCAGCGCACCATGGCCTTCCAATTCAGCACTTCATCCCAATACTTGCGGCCGTAAATCAGGATAATGTTCTGCTTGGCAAGTTTTCCCGTTTGCAGCAGCGTCAGCATTTCCCAAAGCTCGTCCATCGTCCCGAACCCGCCCGGAAAAACAATCAGCGCCTTGGCGATCTGCGCGAACCACAGTTTGCGCATGAAAAAGTATTTGAAGTTAAAGCTCAGCTCCGGGCTGATGTAGGGATTTGCAAATTGCTCGTGCGGCAGTTCGATCGAAAGTCCCACGGATTTGCCGCCCGCTTCGTAGGCTCCGCGGTTTGCCGCCTCCATGATTCCCGGGCCGCCGCCGGAACAGACCACAAAGCGCCTCGGCCTGGGCCCCAGCGTCAGCGACCAGGTCGTCAGCTTGCGCGCGAGTTGCCGCGCTTCTTCGTAGTAGCGGGACATCTCCAGCAAGCTTTTTGCGTGCCGCACATCCGCGCGGTGTTTAGTCAGCTTGGCTGCGGACATCTTCGAAGTCTTTTCGTTCTTCAACCGCGTGCATCGCGCCTGCGCGGTCTCGCGCGATTCGATGCGCGCCGAACCAAACATCACGATGGTGTCCCCGATCCCCTCCCGCTTCAGCTGAACCAGCGGATGAATGTATTCGCCCAGAATGCGGATCGGCCGCGCCGGTGTGCTGCTCAGAAATTTTTGATCTTCGTGCGGCGCTTTCGGCGCGTGCTGGGGTTTCAGTTTCTTGCCATCAGACATGTGTCAATTCTCCGTTTAGACGAACCTTGATTGTAGGAATCGCCGCCGCTCCCGGCAACGTCTTCCGCTGAACATGCGTCGAATCAAGTACACTCTCGTGGCAGCACAGACCCCAAGTCCGTACTGTCAGGTGATCCAAATGGCCCGGATTCCCTCTACTTTGATCGTTTTGCTTCTCCCGCTTGCGCTCTCCGGCACTCCCGCACGTGCCCAGGCGCCGCCAGGCCCGCTCGCTTCCAAACCCGGCGTCGAGGCCCAGTTGCCTCCGAAGGACGCGCAAGTCAAGGTCAAAGTCCAGGTCGCCCTGGTAAACACGCCGGTGACGGTGCGCGATGGCCGTGGCGACATGGTTCACAATCTGGAGGCGCGTGACTTCAGTATTACAGACAACGGCGTAGCGCAGCAGATCTCCCATTTCGATCTTGGGGGCGACCCGATTTCCATGGTGATCCTGCTCGAGACCAGCTCGCGCATCGAGGCGCTCATGCCTCAAGTACGTAAAACCGGCATTCTCTTCACACAAACCGTGATGGGTTCGACAGGAGAAGCTGCGGTGGTGGGCTTCAATGACTCGGTTGACAAGCTCCAGGATTTCACCACGAATGGCGACGTGATTGAAAACACCGTCGCTCATCTGGGAGAAGGCACGTCCGGCTCGAAGCTCTACGACGCCATGGCCGTCGGCGTGGAGATGCTCTCCGGCCGCCCGCAGGCTACCGCCGATAAACCCGGCCGCCGCCGCGTCCTGATGATTCTCTCCGAAGCCACGGATGCCGGCAGCGAAGCCAAGCTCGGCGAAGTCCTGCGGCAGGCTCAACTGGCCAATGTCACAATTTACAGTGTCGGCCTTTCCACAACTCGCGCCGAGCTTCAAGCCAAGCCGAAAGACACTCGGCCGCAGATCACGCCGCCCGGCACGTTTCCGCTGCCGCCCCAGCCTGGCGTCCCGCAAACACCCACCAGCGAGGAGAACCGTTACGGCAATATTGACCTGATGGCCGCAGCCGTCTGGATCGTAGAGCACATTCACGATCAGGTGAAGGATCATGCGCTCGAAGTCGCCGCCGCGGCCACGGGCGGCGCTCATCTCTCCACCTTCAAGGACCGCTCCATCGAAAAAGCCATTGATGAAATCGGCGGCGAGCTGCACTCGCAATACACTGTCAGCTACACTCCGACAGGCTCGCATGCTCCCGGCTACCATGAAATCAAAGTGAATGTAGTTCGCAACGACGCGAAGAACTTGAAGGTCCGCACCCGCCCGGGCTACTACCTCGCCCCGCCGGAAACCTAGGCTTTCGGTCGGCGCTAAACGATCTGTTTCCAGAAATTTCTGTCGCTGGACGCCAGCAGCGCATCCTTGCGCGCGTTCCAGCGCAAGAAATGTGGCGTATGGGTGTGCTCGGTGTGCGCCTCACGGCTGGCCCAGACTTCGTGCAGCAGGAGCGCGCTAGGCGCCTCAACGGACCTGTAAAGATTGTAGGTGAGGCAGCTCTCTTCTCTGCGTGTCGGGCCGACCATCGCGCGCAGCTCCGCCTCCAGCAGCGTCTCCTGGCCTTCGCGGGCGCGCAGAATTACGATGAGGGTTGCGGCATCCTTCGGGAGTTTCTCGTTTCTTCTTCCGCGTGATCCGCGTGACATTCTCTTTTTGCTGGACCGCTTCCGTCCCGTTCTCTTTGTTTTGCGCTTGGCCATAACGGGCGGGATTTTAGCTCAAATCGCCCAAGGCGCAAGTCGTTTCCGCTCGCGCAGGCCTTCGGGCGCTCGGCGGACGGCTCCGGCCAGTTACAAGCGGCTCGGTCATTCCTGTGGCAGGAAGGCAATGTTCACGGGCGAGGGGACTTCTACGACCTCCCCGGTAGGCGTCAGACCACCTGTCGCGCGGTCAATCTTTAAAACGACAATGCTGTTCGACAACTGGTTCTCCGCCAACAGGTATTTGCCGCTCGGGTCGATCGCAAAGTGCCGCGGCTCCTTGCCGCCCGTTGGCACATGGGCCACTAACGTCAGTGTGCCCATTGCGGGATCGATGGAGAAAATGGCCATGCTGTCGTGCCCGCGATTCGAGGCATAGAGAAATTTGCCACTCGGATGCAGAGCGATTTCAGCAGCATCGTTTCGCCCGGAAAAATTCCTTGGCAGCGCTGAAATTTGCTGTTTCAGGACCAGATAGGGTTGGTTCTTCTTCTCTGCGGCAGACGAAAAGACCGTAACCGTGGATTTCAGCTCGTTCAGCACGTAGACAAATCGCCCATTAGAATGGATTGCGATGTGGCGCGGCCCTGCGCCAGCTTCGAGCGTTGCGAACGCCGGCTCATGAGGCACAAGCGAACCTTTGTTCGCATCAAAACGGTACATCAAGACCTCGTCGAGACCCAGATCAGCTACGAATGCGAAAAGGTTACCCGGCGTGACTCCAATCCAGTGCGCGTGCGGCGCCTCCTGCCGCTCTTTATTTGGACCCGTCGCGCCCTGGTCTTTCACCAGCGCCGTGTGCTCTCCCAGCCGCCCATCCGCCAAAATAGGAAAAACGGCCACTGTCCCCGAACTATAGTTGGCAACGAAGAGGTACTTGCCGGTCTTATCGAACGACATATGACAAGGATCCTCGCCGAGTGATGGAATCTGATTCAGCAGCGTAAGCTGGCCGCTCTTGGCGTCCACCGCAAAAGCGCTCACCTTGCTCGCCTTGCCCGACTCATTCGCGGCGTATGCATACTTTCCACTCGGGTGTACCGCGACCCACGATGGGTCCGGCGTCTCCGCCGCAATGCCTTTCGGCGCCAGCTTTCCGGAATTCGCGTCGAATTCGTATGTGTAAATCCCTTTGCTCTCGGTCTTGGCCGTGTACGTCCCAACGAAAACGAGATACTTGCCAGCTGCGCCAGGCTTGGCCGCCGATCCACCGGCAAGCAAATAAGCCGGCGGAGCAATGAGAAGAAGAATGGCAAAGATCCGTCGCATCATTTTCATGGGAGAGTAGTGTAGCGCAGCCCTAAATAGAAAAGGGGCACGAAACATCGTGCCCCACATTTATTTTCCGAGCTGCGAATCTACTTCTTGTCTTCCTCGTTTTCTTCCTGCAACACAGCGGCGGCGGCAACGGAGTCGTCTGTTTCCAGCCGCAGCAGGCGCACGCCCTGCGTTGAACGGCCGGCCTCGCGAATTTCGTTCGCGTGAACGCGGATCACTTTGCCGTTGTGTGTGATGATCATCACGTCTGATTCTTCCGTCACCTGCAGCGTGGCTACGACGTACCCGTTCCGGTCCGTAGTCTTCATGTTCACCACGCCCTTGCCGCCGCGCGAAGTGATGCGATACTCCGCGAGCGGCGTGCGCTTGCCGAAGCCTTTCTCGGCCACCGTCAGCATCAACGTCACCAGCGAATCCTTGATCTGCTCGTTCTCGAGCTCTTCGAGATTCTGCGTGGTGGTGTTGTGCTCCTTGGCGATGATCTCGAAGTCCGGCTGCACCGCATCCATGCTCACGACGTAGTCATCCTTGTCGAGGTCCATGCCGTTTACGCCGCCGGCGTTGCGCCCCATCGGCCGTACTTCCGTTTCGCGGAAGAGAATTGCCTGGCCTTCGTGGCTGGCAAGGAAGATCATTTTCTTGCCGTCGGTCAGTTTCGCCCCGATCAATTCATCCTTGCCGTCGAGTGTGAGTGCGATGATGCCGGTCGAGCGAGGGTTCGAAAATTCCGTAAGCGCCGACTTCTTCACCGTGCCGCTCTTGGTAGCCATGAAGACGAACTGGCCCGCTTCTTCCAGGTTGCGCGCCGCGACCAGTGCCGTCAGCTTTTCGTCTTCCTGGAATTTTACCAGGCTGGAGATCGCCTTGCCGCGCGTGGCTGCGGCAGCTTCCGGCAACTCGTATACCTTAAGCCAGTAAACGCGGCCCTTCGACGTGAACAGCAGGATATAGCTGTGCGCCGAAGCGATAAACAAGTGCTCGACGAAATCTTCTTCTTTTGTTTTCGCGCCGATGCGTCCTTTGCCGCCGCGCGACTGGTGCCGGTAGGTGTCCGCCGCGGTGCGCTTGATGTAGCCCGCATGGCTGACCGTAATCAGCATCTCCGTGTCGGCGATCAGGTCTTCGAGTTTGATCTCATCGACCTTGTCCACGATCTGCGTGCGGCGGTCATCTCCGTAGGCTTTGTGCACTTCGCGCAGTTCGGCGATGATGACCTGCTTGAGTTTCTTGTCGCTGGCCAGAATCTCGCGCAATTCGGCAATCAATTCCCGTATGGACTTCAATTCCTTCAGGATTTCATCGATGGAAAGCTGCGTCAGACGGTGCAGTTGCAATTCGAGGATAGCGTCGATCTGCGCGTAACTGAGCCCCAGCGCGTTTCCGCGGCCTGCCGCTTCGATTTCCGGCGCTCCCTGCGCGCGGTACTTTCGGCCGTCCAGCTTCACGCCTTCGATTTTTCTGGACTTCCCGTTTTCCGTGATCGTGACGTCCTGTTCGCTGAAGTACTTGAACAGGTTTTCCTTCGCCTCCACGCGGCTGGTGGAACCACGGATGACTCGAATCACGTTGTCCAGGTGATCCAGCGCGATCTGGTAGCCAAGCAAAATGTGCTCGCGCTGCTCGGCTTTCTTCAGCTCGAAAATCGTGCGCCGGCGGATCACGTCGATGCGGTGCTCGATGAACAGCTTGATCATGGCGATCAAGCCCAGTTCGCGCGGCTGCCCGCCGACGATAGAGAGCAGGATCATGCCGAACGATTCCTGCATCTGCGTGTACTTGAAAAGATTGTTGAGAATGAGCTGCGATTCTTCGCCGCGCTTCAACTCGATAACGATGCGCATTCCTTCGCGCGAGGATTCGTCGCGCACGTCGGAAATGCCTTCGAGTTTTTTGGTCTGCACCAATTCGGCGATGCGCTCGATCAGCCGCGCTTTGTTCACCTGGTATGGGATTTCTGTGATGATGATGCTCTCGCGGTCTTTGGTGGTCTCTTCAATGGCGGCTTTGGCGCGCATGGTAAAGCTGCCGCGGCCGTTTTTGTAAGCGGCTTCGATGCCTTCGCGCCCCGCGATGTATGCCCCTGTCGGGAAGTCTGGTCCCGGCACAATCTTCATGATTTCTTTCAGTGTTGTGTCGGGCTTTTCGATCAGCAGAATCGCGGCGTCCACGATCTCGCGCAAATTGTGCGGCGGGATGTTCGTGGCCATGCCCACGGCGATGCCGCTCGCGCCATTGACGAGCAGATTCGGGATGCGCGAAGGCAGAACCACCGGCTCTTCGCGCGTCTGATCGAAGTTTGGGATGAAATCGACAGTTTCTTTTTCGAGGTCGGCGAGTATGTCCTCTGAAATCTTCGCCAGCCGCGCCTCGGTATACCGCATGGCCGCCGGAGGGTCGCCGTCAACGGAGCCGAAGTTCCCTTGCCCATCGACAAGGGGATATCGCATATTGAAATCCTGCGCGAGACGTACCATCGCGGGATAAATCACCGCTTCGCCGTGCGGGTGATAGTTGCCGGAAGTGTCGCCGCAGATTTTGGCGCATTTGCGGTAGCCGCGGTTGGACGCCAAGCCGAGGTCGTTCATCGCCACGAGGATCCGCCGCTGCACCGGCTTCAACCCGTCCCTGACATCTGGAAGCGCGCGCGCGATGATCACGCTCATCGCGTAATCGAGATACGACTTCCTCATTTCTGCTTCGATATCGATCGGAAGCAGTACCGATGTATTTGTCTCGTCCGCCATTTCCCCTCGCTGTTGCTGAGAATCTCTATCGCTTCGCCGCGTGTTCCAGTATGTATGCCTTCACCGTGTCGAAGGCATCGGCTGAATTTGTAAACCGCCGCGTCGCAAAGTGCTCTTCGAGTTGCCTGAAGAACGCATCGCGTTCCGCATCCTTCGCAAACTCAATCGCCACTCCGCGTTCATTGTCCGGCGCGCTCGTCGGCGCTCCGCGAAACTCACTAACGCTCAATCCCCGCAGCCCCGGCAGCGTCGTCCATCCCAACTGATAAATCATGGCTGGCTTTTGCCCCGCGGCCGCAAAGCGAAAAAAATCACCAAGCCAAATGCCACGACAATCAAGAGCCCGATCGAGTCAGCGACCAAGAAAGTTCGCCAGCTTTCCGCGCCTGAGCCGTCGCCAAGCCGTACGGCTCCGCGCCATGCTCGAATTTCATGCACCAGCCGCGGCAGCCGGAATCCAAAGGTCGCGACCGCCGCGAGGACAAGACCCCAGCGAATCGCGCTGCGAATGGATCCGTCGCCGGCTTTGGAATCGTCCGGCACGCCTCAGATATCCAGGTTCACGACTTCCAGCGCGTTGTCCTCGATGAACTTGCGCCGGGCCTCGACATTCTCGCCCATCAGTGTCGTAAAAATGTCCTCGGCCGCAACGGCGTCTTCGAGCTTCACCTGAAGCAATGTCCGCGTGTCCGCATTCATGGTGGTGTCCCAGAGCTGCTCGGCGTTCATTTCGCCCAGGCCCTTGAATCGCGTGATGGTGAAATCCTTTTTGGCGTCCTCGACGATGTAGTTCAGTACGTCCGTCACCTTTTCCTTGGTCACCTTGTCGCCGTTGCGCGCCACGGTGAACGGCGGGTGGTTGAACTCTTCAATTTGCTTGGCCAGCCCGCGCAGACGCTTGTATTCCGCCGTCGAAGCTACCGCCCAATTGATCTTCTGGCTGTGCGGCGGCCCAAACTGGATTTCGTGCAGGCTGTGTTCTTCATCGAACACAATCTTGCCATCCAGCTTCAGCTTGGTCTTTTCCAGTTGCTTCAAGAGTTTTTCGAGTCCCTTTTTGTCCTCGAAGTCCGTCTTTTTCTCGAGTCCGCTTTCAACCAGCAATTCCACGAGCGCGGGTTCGCGCAGCCTGCGGCCGAGTTTTGCTGACGCCGCTTCATACTCCTGGACGTTCAGCAGGAAGGAAGTCAGCCGCGCGCCTTCCAGATTCACGCCTTCTTTGGCCTTCACGACGTGGTCTTCCGTGGCGCGCTTCATCAGTTCGCGTGCAAATTCGCGGTCATCGCGAATGTATTTTTCCGTCTTGCCGCGCTTCACGCGGTACAGCGGCGGCTGCGCGATGTAAATGTGTCCGCGCTCGATCAATTCCTTCATGTGGCGGAAGAAAAAAGTCAGCAGCAGTGTGCGGATGTGGCTGCCGTCCACGTCCGCGTCGGTCATCAGAATGATTTTGTGATAGCGCAGTTTTCCGGCGTCGAAATCGTCCTTGCCGATGCCTGTGCCCAGCGCCGTGATGATGGCGCGAATTTCTTCATGCCCAAGCATCTTGTCGTAGCGTGCCTTTTCAACGTTCAGGATCTTGCCCTTGAGCGGCAGGATCGCCTGATACTTGCGGTCGCGCCCCATCTTCGCCGAGCCGCCGGCCGATTCGCCCTCGACGACGAACAGCTCACACCGCGCCGGATCGCGCTCCTGGCAATCGGCGAGTTTTCCCGGCAGGCCGCTCGAATCCATCGCGGACTTGCGGCGTGTCAATTCGCGCGCTTTACGTGCCGCTTCGCGGGCCCGCGCCGCGTCAATGCACTTGGAAATAATGCGGCGCGCCACGGTCGAATGTTTGTCAAACCATTCGCCCAGCTTTTCGTTCACGAGTTGCTCGACGTCGCCCTTGATGTCGCTGTTCAGCTTGCCCTTGGTCTGTCCCTCGAACTGTGGCTGCGGCAGCCGCACGCTCACCACGGCGACAAGGCCTTCGCGAACGTCATCCCCGGTGATGGTGACTTCGTCCTTCTGTTCTTTCAGCATGCCCGCCGACGAAGCAAAGTTATTGATCGAGCGCGTAAGCGCGGAGCGGAAACCGGAGAGGTGCGTGCCGCCATCCACAGTGTTGATGGTATTCGCGAAAGCAAAAATGTTTTCACCATACGTATCGTTGTATTGCAGAGCGATTTCGATTTCGACGGCCCCGCGTTTCCCCTCGATATAGATCGGGGAATCGTGCAGCGTTTCCTTGCCGCGGTTCAGGTGCTTGACGAATTCCGCGATGCCCCCCGTGAACTTGAATTCCGCGGTTTTCTCCGTGCGCTCGTCGGTGAGCGTAATCGTCAAGCCTTTGTTCAAAAACGCCAGTTCGCGCAGCCGCTGCGACAGCGTGTCAAAACTGTAGACCGTCTTTTCAAAAATGCTTGGGTCGGGATGGAAGGTGACTTTCGTTCCGGTCTTGCGCGTTTTTCCGGTCTGCTTCAGCTTGTTGGTAGGCTTGCCTTTTTCGTAAGTCTGTTCCCACACCGCGCCATCGCGGGAAATCTCCAGTTCCAGCCAGTCGGAAAGCGCGTTGACCACCGAAACTCCCACGCCGTGCAAGCCGCCGGAAACCTTATAAGTATCGCTGTCGAATTTTCCGCCGGCGTGCAGCACCGTCAAGACGACTTCTGCCGCCGGACGTTTTTCCGTAGCGTGCATGTCCACGGGAATGCCGCGCCCGTTGTCCACCACGGTGACCGACTCATCGGCATGCACGGTGACGGTGATGTCATCCGCAAAGCCGGCCATCGCTTCGTCAACCGAGTTGTCCACTACTTCCCAAACGAGGTGGTGCAACCCCATCTCTCCGGTCGAGCCGATGTACATCGCGGGGCGCAGGCGCACCGCCTCCAGGCCGCCTAGAACTTTGATCGATTTCGCGTCGTACTTGTGTCCGCCTTGCGGCGTGCCGCCAATGTTTTCTTTGTTGCTGACGTTTTCTTTGTCGCCCATGAATTCTCCTGGCCCAGCAACTTCTCGCCTGTGCTTTTGGTCTCGGACATACTCCGGACAATTCGGACTGCGGGTCCGCGCTCCCGAATTCGTTTTTTAGTGAAGCAAGGAAGGCGTGCCTGCGGATTGATCCGTACGTCGCCTCACCCTCTGATCCCGGTTTCGCTTGGGCGAATCCAGGACTCGTAGGGTTCCTGCTCCATCCCATCTCGCGCAGCGAGACGTGGCGAAGACTCATGTTTCTCCAGGTCCGTAGCCCCCCGGGCTCCTGGCGCGAAGCCCAATTTCCGGGTCACTTGTACCTGGCGGACGTGTCGATTAGGAGGAATCTCCGGAACGAATCGACAACCCCTGAATTGTACTTGATCAGAGGCTTTTTCTCAAGCCTCGAAGTGATCCTAACACTGAAATAAGTGTTTTATTTACTGTGGTTTACGTGTGCGAATGGTGCTGGAATGGATCGGGTTTCTGGTGGCTTCAGATGCGCATGGGCATGATGATGTAGCGGTAGCGGTAGGACTCATCGGCGAGCGGGCGCATCTGCCCCGCGGATTGTTCATCCTTTAGCTCGATACTGATCGGGCCATCGACCGCCGCGCCAAGAAAATCCAGCATGTAACTGGAATTGAATCCGATGGCGATGGGCTCGCCCTTAAATTCTTTCTCGATCGTTTCCTTGGCTTCGCCATATTCCGGGCTCGACGCGGAAATCTCGATGCCTTCTTTCGACACAGCCAGCTTCACCGCGTGCGAGCGCTGATCGGCCAGTTGCGAAACGCGCCGCACGGCATCGCTCAATTCCGATCGCTCGATGACCACGCTCTTGTTGTTGTCCCGCGGCAGCACCGCTTCGTAGTTCGGGAACTGTCCCGTGAGAATGCGTGAAATCAGCAACCGGTGTCCGACCTGGAAAAACAGATGGCTCTCGTCTTTTGCAAATTCGATATGCGCATCAGAACCAGCGGCGCTGGAAAGTTTCTCAACTTCGTCCATGGCCTTCTTCGGAATAAGCACTTTCACTTCGCCGTTCAGCCCAGCAAGTTTGTGATCGGTCTCCGCGAGCGCCAGGCGGTGGCCGTCGGTAGCCACCATGGCCAGCGTATCCGGCTTCAGAATCAGCAGGCCGCCATTTAGCGTGTAGCGCGACTCCTCCATCGAAATCGCAAATTTCGTTTTCCCGATGAGGTTCTCGAGGATCGGAGCAGGAATCTTCACCAGCGTGTGGGGCATCACCGGCAGAGCCGGGAAGTTTTCCTTTGCCATGCCCACCAGTTTGTATTTCTTCTTGTCGCTGACGATTTCCACCCAGTGATTCTCAAGAAGCTTGACCTTGATCTCGCCTTCTGGAAGTAGGCGCACAAGTTCCAATAGTTTCTTGGCAGGAATAGTCCCGGCGCCTTCCTTCTTGATCTTGGCTTCGCAAGAAGTGCGAATACTCAGCTCGAGGTCGGTCGCCGTGATCGTTAACTGGCTCCCTTTGGCTTCGACCAGTAGATTCGACAAAATTGGAATTGTCGTTTTGCGCTCGACGACACCCTGCGTGGTCGAGAGTTCGTTCAACAGCGCGGACTTTGTGACGCTGAATTCCATCGCTTGATGTTCCTCGCGTGCCGTTCCGGGTGCGGTCATTGTGAAGTTTACCCTCAATCAGGCCTAGGACGAGGCCTCCGGTGCTCAATTCTACCGCTGCCGTACTTTACTCGCTTTTGAGTAACTTATAAAGCCCGCTTCCTGCCCGAACACTGTGGAAACAGGTGGGAAACACCATTTTCTCAATCGATCGTTTCAAAGTGCACATCCTTACAACTACCATCATCACGACAAAGAATTCTCCAAACTTAGAAAACTATAAAGCTTGTTGTTGTGATGATGGCTGTGAATCTGTGGAAAGTAGGGGGAACTCTAATGGTCCTTGTATTTTGCCGCCGCGTGTTCCAAGTGGGCATTTGTGAGAATGTAGGAAAACTAGGCCCTCCGCGGTGACTTCGACATGTATTTCATGACGTTATCCACCTCCATCAACAGCGTATCCACATCTTTCTAAGGGTTCCTCCATGGAGTACCACGACTGTCGGCGCAAGTGGATCTTGATAAATGACAGAGAGAGGGCTCGCAATAATCTAAAGGGAGGAAACGCGAGCCGCAGACGGACACAACGCCCGCGTTCGAAGTAAGGTCAGAAAGAAAAGTCGGTCCGCTACTGCAGAGCGTCCATCAAGCGGGTGATTGTACGGTTCAGGTCCTTGTCCGAGCGTCGTAACTCTTCAATCTTGTTGATCGAGTGCAGCACCGTCGTATGGTGCTTGCCGCCGAATTGCCGGCCAATCTCCGGAAGCGAAGCTGTGGTGAGTTGCTTGACGATATACATCGCCACTTGCCGCGGAAAGGCAATCGCGCGGGTGTTGCTGCGGACCTTCAGGTCCTGCTCCCGCAAATTAAAATGCTCGCTCACCCGTTTTTGAATCAGATCAATGGTGACGCGCTTTTCCTGCGAAGCGATGATGTTCCGCAGCACTTGCTGCGCAGTCGCCAGAGAAATCGTCGCTCCCGTCAGCGAAGCGTAAGCCATCAGCCGCGTTAACGCGCCTTCGAGCTCGCGCACGTTGGACTTGATAGCCCGCGCGATGTACTCCGCCACGTCGTCCGGCAAGCTGAAGCGGTCGTTCTCTGCCTTCTTCTGCAGAATGGCGATCTTGGTCTCCAGGTCCGGGGGCTGGATGTCCGCGATCAATCCCCATTCGAACCGCGAGCGCAGCCGTTCCTCGATGGAGTTGATGTCCTTTGGCAGGCAGTCCGAGGAAATCACAATCTGTTTCTGTTGCTCATAGAGCGCATTGAAAGTGTGAAAGAACTCTTCCTGGGTCCGCTCTTTTCCCGCGATGAACTGGATATCGTCCACCAGCAGTACGTCCACCGTATGGAAACGGTCGCGGAAGCTGATCATGCGGTCAAACCGCAGCGAATTGATGACTTCGATGGTGAATTTCTCCGCGCTGACGTAACTCAGCCGCATCGCCGGGTTGCGCTTCTTGATGGTGTGACCGATGGCGTGCATCAAGTGCGTCTTGCCCATGCCCACGCCGCCGTAAAGGAAGAGTGGGTTGTACGCTTTCGAAGGCTGCTCGGCCACCGCGCGCGAAGCGGCATGCGCGAATTCGTTGGATTTGCCGACCACGAACGAATCGAACGTATACCTCGTGTTGAGCTGGTGGTCGCTGCTTTCAAAATCCAATTTTGCCTGTTTCACGCCGGAGACCACCGGCGCGGCCGGAACCGGTTCCTCTTCGGTGCACACATACTGCACCTTCATGTTCGGCGTGCCTACTTCGTGAAAGACGGCCTTGACGATCTCGCCGTACGTGCGCGTGAGCACCTGCCGGAAGACGGCGCTGGGAATCTGAACATACAGCGTGTCCCCTTCGGCTCGGTTCAGCCTTGTTGGCTGGAACCAGGTGCTAAAGGTGTTGATGCTGACCCGGGACTTTACCCGCTCAAGAAATTTGTCCCAGGAATTCACAGTTTCGCGCTCGCGCCCCGTTTGAGTTGCTGTCGTCATTGGAAGAGAAAAGAAACCCCTGTGCTATTTCCACAGATGTGCAAAAGCTGTGGAAAGCAGGTTCACTCGTATCTTTCTTCAGGCTTCGGGATTCTTGCCCGCGCCGGAACGCTCTAGTCTGCCCCTGTCGCCCCGCGCGCGGCCTGTCTGGAATTGTCTTGCCCACGTACCCGCCGCTATGAGTCAGCGCGGGATTGTCTCTGATTGGCGCGTATGGGGCAAGAGAAAAATAGGAGAAGGCGTTCACCAGCTTTCACACACCATGCACAGTTTTTCCACAAGCATAAATCTTGTGCAACCACGCCGGTTGATACGGATTTCCGCGGTATTTGTGAACATTTTTTCATGTGAGATGCAAACTGCGCACATTAATCGCGTAGGTTGGCCTGAGGAAAACTCGGCCTATTTCGGATTTTTTTTATCAGGTCTGTCGAACTCGTAGATGCCCAGCGGGTCGCTTCCGATGATCAAACGGTCCCGTTCGACGAGAAGGGTGTTGGCTTCGAGCCGCGCCCCTTCCGGCGTGTAGACCTTGTAGGTCGCACGCCGGTTTCCTTCCTTATCGAAATGCAGCAGCGTGTTGTACAGCGCGATCCACACTTCTCCATTTTCGCGGTCTACTCCCACGGCTGTAAGGATTCGCTTGAACGAAGGTTGCTTGCCTTTGCTTTCCTGCCGCTCGATCTCCTTGCGCGCGGCCTGCGCTGCAGGCATGGCGTCCAGCGCCGTGTACTGAATGTCCTGTCTCGCGTAGCCCA